>JAAUYG010262714.1_pt1 | contig 16949 bp, 8 predicted proteins | sample 7278091 | NCBI WGS metagenome assembly JAAUYG01 (sample SAMN14350201, study PRJNA611818) | marine sediment metagenome | isolation source: surface marine sediment (0.6m) | place: French Polynesia: Moorea | collected 2018-08
CCCGGGGAGCCTGGGCTATCTTCCCAGGTGCTCACCCCACAGAGCAACCCCGGCGCGTCCCCAGGTTGGCGGATAGGGGAATGACCTTTAGTTAAAGGTTAGCCAGCTACTTTTAAATTAGCTGGCCGCGGACCATAGTGGGCATTACCGTGTTCATTGCTGGACTTTTTTTCAAGATGCGACTTGACATTTTGCCTTGGACTTTGCGCTCATTTGACCATAACATTCTTTTCTAGTGGACTCTGTTTAGACTCATAGGGCAGTTTACACATGTTTTGGCATTGTATGACCCTGTTGGTGTTGATGTGCCGTAAAACATTGATATCACTCACTCACTCAACCTGCTTGCTATCACATCCACAGGCCCACAGCCATTTGATATAGAGCTATTCCCCTTTTGATTTTTAGTACCGCTTAGAATTTTTTTTTTGTGGAGTAGGCAGCAAATATAGGCCTATCAAGAAATAAGAAGGTCACAATGACATTTGTCATTGGTGCCAGTCGGTGTTTCGACTATCGTGTATGGTCAACTCCCCCACTCTGGCACGTTATGCACTGGGTCGACTCGCTCAGTCACATATTTGATCAGATGACTCATAATTATAACACACATTTATGTGTTCTATTTAGAAAAAATGACTGTTAATATCCTTTGGAAGCTACTTAAAGCTTTTCACACATGTTGTAATAGCTGTGAACGACCCTTTATCTGACCAATAGCTCAAGCGTTGCTGCGGCAGCAGGGAGTAGACAGTCACTAGGGGCTAATGTTTTAACTGAGATACCTGGTATTTATGATTAATGCCAATCATTCTAATTACTTATCAGTTATTGTAAACTTATAAGCATTCCATGGAGCCAGTATATATTAATCATATGTGACAAGTCCAGTGAAATGAAATAAATTATATTTCTTGTGTGGTCCAGACTCCAGACCCATAATAGTGAAACTAACAATGGACCCAAGTGCTGATCACTAAGATTACCACTTTGCCAATTGCCATATTTAAATTACTTTGTCTAATGGATGATCCATTAGACAAAGTAATTTAAATATGGCAAAGTGGTAACCAGGATGTGTTAGCAAATTGCCCTAGTGACCGAGTCCACCTGTATTTGTAGTAGCCTACTTTGTAGTAGTTAACAGCACCAGGGGCTTTGAATCCCTTGGTAGGAAAATGTTGCAGACAATACCCCAAAGTATGTGAAGACTCAAAAACTGCAGGCATCTGTACTTACTCTGCTGGCCTGATTCTGATTGCTAAAGCTGCTTTGAATGGGTACGTGATAGCCAAAGATGGTTTGGCGTCTGAATAAAAGAGACTTCATGTTGTAACTTTGTGGCGCGAAATACTTCCCATTATCAGGTTGACTGTGGTACATGTACGGTATGTTATTACGAACCTTGTGGGTCAACCTGAAAATTGTTCAGGCCAGTTTACCATACATCTTGCATGCTCTTGTCATGATATCAGTAATAACAATAATGATATAGTAAATAATAAACTGTTCCAGATGCCTCGCTCTAGGCGGAGGCAGAGATCGTCCACAGGAGACTCCTATGATGAATACTACCGTTGTAAACGACGGAGACGGTCTCGGGACAGCGGTTACAGACATGATGACCGCAGTGATTACCGTTATCATTCACGACATTCCAGGTAAGGTAGAGCTAGACACGCACTGTGCGTTAGATACCTTATACATGTGTCCCCCCCCCTTCCCCGCCTTAGTGGCCACTCTCTCAACAGAAGCTGCCCTCTTTAATAAGGCCTTAAAATCTCTGCTGCTACTACCATCAATGTATTTACTTCTCCCTTTTACCAAAGACTATCTTTCTAATGTGAACCCAATTTCTTGGCAAATAGAGTAGCTCTATATGTTAGAGAGGGACTACTATATATACTGTTTGCTAGTTACTACTACAGACTCTGTCTACAGTAAATGAATAGTGTAGAACCTATGGACATCTATGTTGAATACCTGTACTATATCTTTTCTGACTCTCTTCACTGATGGTTGTGTTTTGCTGTTGCCTGGTACATGTTTTGTAGTACAGTACATGTGTGACAACCATGAAAATACAAGTTCTTTTTGGCCTTTCTTGGTAGTATAGCATAATTCTTTTGATATGTCCTAGGGACAGATCTCCATATTCCTACAGACGCCGATATCGTAGCCGGAGTGTGAGCCGCAGCAGAGACAGTTATGGTCACAGACATCAGGACCACCATCGACGGGACAGCTATGACAGTCGATACAGTCAAGAACGTAGTTATCGCCGCGACAGACATCGACATCGCCATTCCAAATACCGCTCCCGCCGACGGCACCGGTATTCAGATAGCACTAGTGTCACGAGTTCAGTTTGGGTGAGTGTCATCGAACGATCCAAAGTATATCAATGCTTCACTGGATGGCATTTAGAGTAGTGTGTGCAAGTAGCTGTCACATTTTGTGCATCTGTCTAAGCAAGACCTGAAGGGACTCTCTTCATAACTTGTTCAAAAATTTTACTTGCATAAGCTGCAGGCATTTTGGCAAAACTAACTAATGTCAAGGTTCCTTCAGTCTTGGACCAGATTGCCGTGCATAATGGTGACATTTATTTGGCTTCCATTTCTTTCAGGTTTCAAATGTAGAAGTGCTACATTTGCTGGATGCTGCTTCAATGTTTGTCTGGGATATCTTTTCCCGGTATTACGTGACAGCAGCTTAAGATGAATTGTTTTAGTGTTTGCTGGGGAAGGGAGGGGGTGTTTTCTTAGTGATAGTTCAGTATAGTATGCCGTGTGCTGTATTTTCCTGTGGAACACATTTCCTCTAGGATGTTACTTGCGCCTGGTTTCATAAACGTGTAGGACATTTAACATGGTTAGTGACATTCATAACATGTTATATTTTAATACAATACACTAGTCTGCTACAGGTCAGGTACTAAACATCGTTGGTTTGATAGAGATGTTTGCATACCAGTACAGTCATGTCACCTTTGTTGACCTACTGACACATATCCATCTTCAGTACAATTACTCTGGTCAATTTAGTTCAATTTAACTGTTTAAGGGCCATTGACATATGGCTATTAGTATTTGACATATCGCCCAAAATTTCAAACTTGGTTCATCTTTGGCATGTAATCTGTACCAGGCTCTGTGCCTGGCTTGGCTCAGTCAAAGTGTGAATTCAATGTGCTATATTAATGACTATATCCACAATGATTGTGGTGATTGGACAGCTTACCTTCTTGTTTCAAAGTTGATTATACACATACACACACACAGAGGTCACAAGCCACATAAAAATACTTAAGACTATCTGGAGTCTTTTGAAGATACATCTCGAATAGATCACTTTACAGTGCCTCGTGATGGTTGCTTTCCAGGAAAGGTTACATACTTAGGTTACCTACCAACTAAGCTTTTGCTCAACTCATTAAGTCAAAGTGAAGCCAAGTTTTATCTGCCTGTGGTTTCCCCGTGTGGTTATGTCTTGCAAATAGCTGTACGTGATGGTCTCACGTTACTGAAACCACCCAGTATGATTCATGTCTCCACATAATACATGTTGGGTGGTTTCTTTTCATTTGAACTTCAATACTTTATGGTAGACTGTAGAATATATCTTGAAATATGCATGATGTCCCCTTATCTTTTGCACGAGTTAATTTATGGCAGTGTCTGAATTTTGAAGAGAAGTTAAGTTTAAAAACAACATGAACAAAGTGTCACCTAAATTACTATTCTACGTATCAGGCTATGCTCTTCAATCCATGATATTTTAGTAAAATATTTCTTGCGGGATTACTATGAGTACTTTAGTACATGTTGTGTCAACATTGGTCAATGTCTGGCTTGCCAACTTTGTTCTACAGCCATCGATGTAGACCAGGCACTGACGTCAACGTTTAACCATGGTACCCAGTGCCCACACATAACCCCATGAAGCTCCTCATCTAAGATACGTAACTGTTCTCAATTTATTTAGGTTTCCTCAGTCTTTTTTCAAAATCTTCTCGGGCCTTTTTCAAAATTTGTTTTTCAACAATTGTATATACATATTCCAGTTATATTTGACACCTTTAATTGGGGTGTATACTTTATTTTAGTGGTGATCTTACCCAGGTATAAATCATTGTTACCTGGAATGTATACTAGTACCCCTGATAGTACGTACAGTATCACTCTAGTCTACCAGTGACTAAGATCGGCCACCACAAGAGCTGCCTGGCACATGTTTTATGATTTTTCCCCATGTAGGACAAGGAGGATCTGGAAATGTGGTAAGTACACAACTCGTGTGAGAGGCAGCATTTTGTGGATGGCATGGAGTTCTTAACGTAATTTGTGTCTATATATGTTACAACAGCCTCAGGTACAACACATTTGAGAGTTTTAATATTACATTTTGTACTAAAGCTGCTTAAGCACCAAGTACCTGCTGGCCAGGTTTTGTAGGGGCACATTGTTTGATGTGAGATCTGAACATGCAGAAGGGAGTTGACTATTAGTATTCTTACTCCTGTTTAATAATAGAATTAAAAGTCACTCGACCAAATTTACACAGCATCATATTCATGTTGTCCACAAGTTAATGATCCAACCATGCCAGATATGCAGTTACCATGGTTACCAGCCTTTTGCCATGGTTGTTGTTTAATATATGTTTACATGTAACTCCTGGTAGCCCCAAACTGTTTTGATGAAGCTGTCACAGTTCCCGATTCATAAAGTGTCCGACAGGCTTTGTGGGCATAAAAATTAGTCTTCCTGCCAAATTTACAGAGTTTGGATAGTTCTGATATTTAGTTATTTACAGGTGTGATATTTATGATACTGGAGCAGGAACACCGCACCTCAGATCCTATCATGGATCATTGGATCATGTGTGGATATTCCATGAATTCCACAAAAGGTTTTTATAAAGGGACACATGGAAATATAACAAAAAAAAAAAATCAAACACATCCAAAAATTATGGAATAAGCATGATAAGTGGCGTGATGATTGGACAGGTGTAACCATGTTGATAGAATTTTCATTTTGCGACGTAAGATTTGGCTCTTCTGGATGTGTGTTACCATCAGGTGTAGTGTTGTACACGTGCTAGTCTTAGTTCAGTTTACAGTCAAACCTCTCTTGTGACCACCTCAGAAGTAAGACCACCTGAAAATAAAGATCACTTCTCAGCAATACAAAAAACAGCATTTTTGGCATGTATATTTAATCTCAATACTGAGAACACTCACACTTGTTAGTCACTTACAGTTTATATGACAGTCCAGTTTGTGGTCTTAATTCTAATGTTTCACTGTATCCTGATATCATGGATATTCGGATATTGTTGGGATGGTGATTTATAGCAAGTTGGCAGTGTATGACAAGGGGCCTATACCTTACAGGAGGGCATCTGCAGGTTTATCTTTTGTTTTGGTATGCCTGGACAAGTTTAAATGGTGGCATGCTATACAATTGTATGGGCTATATTGGGTTATATGTGACATAAATTAGGGCTTAGTTTATAGTTTGGTATATCCAACTACAGCTTTGTGATCAAGCCCTTATCTATGTCCATACTGCCACCACTAGTTAAACATTCTCCTAGTAAACACCTTTATTCGTAAACAGTAAACACAATTCTATCACAGCTGTCTAGTTAATCATACTAAATATTGGTTGGTATACTTTCTACCAGACTGCCACCAAACATCTGTTGGTGCATCTTTTGTCAAAGAGCTATTGATCTAGAAAGGGTCATAGTAATTGTTGGTGCCATGGATGATGCAGCTGACTAAGCTGCCATGTGACAATATAGATCTATGTTTCCTCATTCAGCATTCAGTCTGTGGTTATTTGGGATATATGTTCTTGTTTACATCAGGAAAATTACTCGTTTGGCTTTATCAGGCTGATATACCGATATATCAGTGCAGTAAAACCACTGTTACAAAGTTTGCCGCTGTGGTTAGTGTGGTTAGTGCCTTGTTTGGAAAATCGGATATCCTGTTCATTATTACGCTAGATTGCTGATTCAGCTCACACTACATGCGCCATGGTTTATAAATATACCGTTGGGCCAAGTGGACTTGACGCCATTCCAACTTTATTTCAGTAGTCTGTAGAACATGCAACACAACAGTGGTAGAGGATGGAAAACATATTTTGTCAAAGATGTAGACACTGTGATTTTGTGACCCACAGGGGTATCAATGTGAGCCACATTCCACACCTTGGTTTATTTATCCAACAGGATAATACGGGTACTATTGGATACTAGTATTGAAACAAACGTGCTTGTGAAGATAGGTTTGATATGAAACTTTTATATAGCAATATTGTTATGAGTATGTGATTCAGAACAATTGTTGTTCCAGATTGTTGCTAAAAATGGAATTACAGCATCTGCCCTTTGAATAATTCAGGATTGGTTTCGGCAATGCTAAATCATTTTAACATCAAGTTCATCAAAGGCCTTACGTTTGGTTTATAATTATATAACACTTTAAAATTCAAGTGCAATCAGAATATTGGTCATACAACTATGAAAAAGTCGGCTGACTTTTGTATACTACCAGTATCATGGCATTTCCGAAGAATATTGTGGGCAAGGCTGCATGAATCATAAACTTGCAATCGGACTTTTTTTTTAGGGAGACCTAGTAAATCCATAATAGGCAGTGTAATTGCTGGTGTATTACAGTGGTTTCCATACCACTGTCACCATCTTTGTCTGGTGACCCAGCATCCCAACACCTACCCCCCACACCCTCCCCCTTGCTTTAACAAAGAACCAGTCATTCACAAAGGCAGGTTCAGCGGAAGAGGGTGGGGGTGGTGGGGTGCTGTCTAGTGTTTGGATAATGAGCACCCTGCTACCGTACATTCTCCATAGTCTCCCCCCATGTCATCCGCCCTGAAATTAAATCAATAAATTTGCTTCCATGGTGACCACTTGCCAGAGCAAGACTACGGAGAGTTTTGACAGAAGGATGTTGAGAAACCAGTGCAGAACTTTTGTGGATTCATGAGAGTTTGACAGGCGAATAATGAGAACCAAGCTGAACTTATGTTGATTCTCACCGTAAACCAGTTGAATGTGTCCTGAAGGAAGTTCTGGACGTTTGTCGGATTATGAAAAATTTAGTTGATCGGAGGTACTGGTAAGCTTGTAAGACCAGTTCTAGGTAAGGTAGCCATTGTTAGGACCTTCATCATGCTTTAATTAATGATTCTCAAGTATTTCTAGGCAATTGCGAATGGTAAAACTGCAAACCAAAAAGTCTTATTTGAATGTAGGGACAAAATAATGTAAAATAATTCCTGGTATTATTTATGCACACGTTTGGATATAAAATGACTGCATTAAAATAACATGTCCTTTTAGAAAACACCGTTCTTTTGAAAAAAAACAAACAAACCTGTAATTTCACTGTAACGCAGTACATTTGACTAACTTCTTGTATGAAATGCAATGAGTGATTTATGCGCAGAAAGAAAGGCGTACTGTATTCATCTTTGTGGGATGAAAGAAGCTGGTTATACTACATCCTTTGTGTCTTCCAAGTCAGCAGAAAATTGACCTTTGTTTAACCACATGACTTGGCCATCAGCTTCTAGATAAATATTTGGCCCTCACTGTGTGACATATAAATTAAACCCGTTGTAAAGACCAAAACGTTGGAAAGTTTTGAAACAATGTCATCAATGCTCTCCTTGGCTTCCTGTGTTTAGCATGTTTAGGGCAAAAAGGTTGGTTTTCATTACCAGAATATAATGCGTTTCTTCACTGAAATGACAGAAGGAAACCTTTATAATAGGCATTAATAGCTGCACTTGTTGAAGCCCTGGTACAAGTTATTATAGAGGACACTTTATAGCTTGTCAAGTCAACTTGGTCACTTGAGAAAGTGACTGTTCATGAATTACATATATGTTTTGGGTGGGTGGGAGGGTGTGTGTGACAATATTACACCTAATACAAAGCATGCTGGAAGGATCAGATTACTATAGAATTGGGCAAAATCATCAGCAAATGTTCCCTGGTTCCACCAGAAACACACTCATATTGGATGGACGGTTAGCCCACAGGATTTTATTGGGCACCACAGTTAGCCACCTGGAACAATATTTTATGAAAAGGAATGTCTGCTGTGGAAACTGACATTACAGATATGGAATACAATGTACATGGATATTTAGCAAATGCGATACGAAGTTTGAACATGCTGCAAGCAGCCAATATTGAGTGAGGAAGACTTCCATATTAAGCAGAAGTGATCATGGTTGTTCTGCGCTCCTCAATGAGGAAATGGTGGCGCTGTAACGTGTGCGGTTTCCCGGGTTTCGGGATTCGGAACTTTGTGGAGGAGCGAGTGATCAAATTGAAAGTGGTATGTATTGCATAAGGCATGCAACTAGAGTCCTTATGATTTAGAAGAGTACAGTACATGTGTTCTAGCTGTCTTAAAAAGTTTTTGTTTTTTCAACAAAGCAATCTATCTTTGTGCAGGTAACAAGTACTGTAAATATATGAATTGGTTGTATATTGTATGTAATATTCAAATGACCAGTAACATTGAATTTCACTATGGCATATATCTATAGCTGCTCACTACTTACTATGTTCTAATCACTTGCAAGTGAGCAAGTCGGCGAGAGTCTTTATTGAGGTAAAAAGATCAAGCTGGAGTTCTCAAAACTACTTAAGTCTTAAGTTTTGACTTAAGTCCGATTATTATCCAATTGCATTCCTTAGATTGAAACCTAGGTTTAAGTATTTTCGAGATTAATAATAAGTTTTGCCTTATTTTGAAGAACTCCGTCCCAGACATATTATGTATGGACGTGGTACTGGTACCAGTTTGCTTGACCCCTTCAGCTCAATGTTGGGCTTGGCTTAGAACACGGCCACATTAGGACAACATGGTTCTCACAGGTGAACGGACCCTTTAGATTACTGATATTAAAAAAAGAATAGAAAAATTTCTCCAGGTTTCTGTTGTTGCTTTTCAAGCTCAGCAGCTTATGTTCAGGTGAGGCTGGTGCAAAAGATTATAAGATTATCTGCTTTGCCCTGTGTCTTAGAGGATGTCCTCATGACGGATTTACCTTTTCTACAATGGTCTGGGCAAGCCAGTTGCATAAGTGGGTCTGGGAGATACATGTAGCTGTCAGTAAACCAGGCCAGTTTTAGCATTCAACTCCTTCAGTATACAATATTAGTGCAAGGTACAGTACTAGTAATTCCAACCCTGATCACTCACAACTTTTTGCACCATTGTAGGCACATATTCCCAAGGGTTTCACAGGTGGTTTCAGAATTGTCCGGGTTTCTTTTAAATGCAGGTGTGACTGTGACATATAATATCCTCACAAGATCTGATATATTTTTATACATTTAGATATCTCTCACTAGCAACTGCTGTCACTTCACAGGGGCGAGCCTACATGTCAGAAAACAAACACGTACTGGTGAGCCATTATTTTCTTGTCTTTGCTCTGTGCATTAAAATTAGTAAGAAACATGGGTAATTCTTTTGTCCCTGTCAACTTTAACAATGATCATATATCAGACCAATCATCAGATAAAATATTGCCGCTGTCAACTTGTGAGAATGCCCAACATTTTAATAAACGGAAGCTTACAAGAGACACTACCAAGACAGAGGTACATGTACTTGTCTTTAGAGACCACTGCCATCAGAGACCCTGCCTTCAAAGAATTACATTTGGATATAATTGAGACTGTCACCAAACTGACCAGAGATACCACCTGTCTAGAGAGATCATATTTTGTTGTTGCAGAATGGGGGAGGGGGGGGGTCTTTCAAGAGAAATTGTATGATTATACATGTACATCTTTGCCCAAATCTCGTTCATCTCATTCATTTCAGCAGTCCATTTTGATACCTGTAGAGACCTACCATTTAGTTTACTTGTAGATATACTTATGATATTTTGCCTAGAGAATAAGAATACCATGCAAAAACTCAGCTGTAATATTTTTTCTTTCTGGGTGATCACCTATCAGATAATTTATATGCCTATGTCAGGTGTTGCAGTCAGATCCCGGGATTCCTGGAGAATCTGGATATTACGCATAGGTTGTGTAATCCAGGTTGTGATTTACCCCCTCTGACTACCACAGCTCAGCTCCGCTCCAGACTTTCTCTGTGACTGACTGTCTGTTGGGAGTAAGATGGTGAATGCAAGGTGTCTGGATCTGCTCCAGAAGGGAAGGATAAGAATAGCCTCTGGATTGATCCCCTGTATGTCTTGACTGTATAGGCTTGGCTGTGGGGTTATTGAAGTGAGGTGGCTGCCAGCTAAAATTATCTAGGAGGGACAGAGAGAGAGAGAGAGAGAGAGAGAATGGGGAATAATGCATGGGTGATAGGTTGTGGTACAGTTTCATAAAACCAGCTGCCTGAATTGAAATTGCATTGGGCTGGGAGTTAAACCTGGGTCTAAGGCTAAATAGGACACATCCAGATTTACAACTGATATCAAGTGATATTACAATGCTCTGGACAGCTTTAGCAACAGACAAAAAATGTGCGGCTTCCTTTCTACACTGTCAAACATTTATGTCCACTCTTTACACAGTCAGTCACTTTGGAATTCTTTGAAAATTTAATTTGAAGCATTGTTGAAGCCACATATTGAAGGCTTCAGCTCAGCTGTGCCTTTCCTGGTACCAGTATCAGTTTCCTGTTGTTTCTGTAGGGAAGTTTCAATGGCAGAAGATCATGTGTCAGGGCTAAACACACATATTGACTGTCCGGATTAGTGCTGCAGAGATAAAGAGGGGGCAATTATCAAGGGAAAAAAACTTTTATCTACCTCTTCACCTATGGTATCTGTGTATACATCACAAATTAGATACAATACCCATCATTCAACCTTCTTAGGTAAGAGCTCTGCTTTTATTTTCTCTTAGATTCCAGGGAACTTCAATAGATGATCCTATTCCATAGAACTTCTAAACCATTATCTGTTATACATGTAACCAGTGAAATAACCAGGCCAATTTGTTTGAACTAGCCCCCTGGGGATTACACTGTATGCCGCCTCCCCCCCCTACCTCTACACACAAACAGTAAAGGGCCCCTATATTCAGCAGTAACCCTCCACCCCCATCTAGCATGGGTTCCTTAGTTACTCTTTTTATCAGTGGGTGCTGCAGGCATTTTCCATCACTCCTGCTGGTACTATACTCCCCCCCCCCCTTCCCTCTTCCTGTTGGTTGCTAGTCATGTTTCTGGAGCAAGACTGTGTGTTAGACTGTGTGTTCCTATCCAGTGGTGTGAGAGAGAGGAAAGGGATGCCAGCTCATTCTGATCCATGGCTGTTCTGGCTCACTCACTACATCTTCGGAAAGCTAAACACTCCGCCTTGAAGGTTTCCTCCATTGCGTCTGGATCTGGTGCCCGCAGCACAGTGGCACTGGCTGCTGCAGTTATAATACGAAGCAGGAAAGGTGAACTTCTCCGACCTTTCCTTCCCTTCTCTCCTTCTCTCAGCAGAGACTGACAGCCCTGCAGTCAGCTTCCACTGGATATTTCTACCTTCTAGGATGTATATCTTATATGTATGGATTGAAATCCATTTGGATTCATAACCGGATTAGTATCAAAAGGACTAGATCCAGGTCTTGCAGCAATCTAGAAAGGAAATATTCTGGATACTTTTGGAATGGGTTTCAGCAACACTGCAAAAGTTTGTTGGATTGTTTAGGGTTTGCCGCAAAAAATCTAGGTTAAAAAGGTACAGCAGGGCCCCGGAGCAGGGCCTTTAAACAGCGTCGGCATTTACTTGTATATCGATATTGGAGGTTTTTGTCTGGATATCTGCACAAAGTTGACTGATGTATACACGTGGATCATTATTTAGGGACGACTGTAGTGCATGGAATGTATGGGGTTTCAGTGGTTAATAAGAAGGGAATTGTGGTAAGATTTGTTTTATTGGCTGTGGATAAAACCGGAAGGTGAATCATTTCTGCACCGGCTTGCTCATCTGGATAGAGAGCCATGATCCTTCTGGATACACAGAGTGACTCTTCTTATGGTGCTGCTAAGGCTAATTACTCACTCATGATGCTCACCAGCTGTTTTGTTTGTCTGACACAAGCCACATGCATTACTGTCCATTTATCAGTGAAAATTTTGTTTTAATAATTATGTAGTCGCTAATTAGTATATTTTTGAATAATCGGAACTCAAGAAAGGTGTACTACTGGTGGGGACAATTTAACACTTACCGGGCAATAACAGTTCTCTTTATGATATCATATTATACATGGATATGATATGTGGTTTAGACAGATCGAATGACAGAAAAGTATTTCAAAGTTTGATATTTACCCAAATAAAAAAGCCACATGCCAGAAGTCTACAATGTACAAGTACACAAAGGCCACTTAGTGACCTCCTCTAAGAGGAACAGTAACATGTTTTCCCCAGAATAATCATATATAAATTCTTATTACATTTATCAAACATTATATGATAATCTAAAGAAAAATAAGGGCATTAATAGTCTAAGAAAAATTTTAAGGGGTTCTCTTCTTGTTTCTCCAGTGTTAGACTTAGATTGTTGTCAAACTATGTGGAACACAGAAAAGTAATTGTAAAATTCACAGAATACCCCTGTAACTATAAAAATTAAATATTGAGGATTTACCCAATTACCTGTCATCTTTACATCATGAGTCATGAGTCAAGACCAGTACAGTAGTCCCTCTCTTAGTGGCCACTCTCAACAGAGGCTACCTTCTTTAGTAAGGCCACAGATCTTTGCCGCTGCTACTGTCAATGTGTTTACTTCTCCCTCTCACCAAAGGCCACCTCTAATGTTGCCACAATTTTTTCTTGGCAAATAGAGTGGCTTTATTAGATAGGGACAACTGTATTGGCAGGATTATCATTATACATGTGTATGGCAATCCAGAATATATTCCTGAGATACCTTGGCTTGGTGAAAAGTATCCATTTGTTTGTTGGATATCTGCCCAGACTTTGGTGGTATTGCCACGGCCAGGAAAGATGAACAAAGGATTTAGCCACAAAGCACCCATTGCCTTTCCCAAGAATGACTTATCCTGCACATACTGAAGATGAAACACGTATACATCTGGACCAAGTACATAAGACACATCTACATGTGATGTGTGGCTAGGTGATGTGGATATCTGCAACAAGACTTGCTTGGAATAAGTGCAATGTTTGGATGGTCCAGAATATCCAAGGGAACTTAGTGCTTATGTAACATTTCCAAATACTGCAGCTGTCCGAGTTGTTGATATGCACAATACGAAGTGACTTCACTTCACCAGGAGATTGCCTGGCATTCTGAAGTGATTACAGGAAATGCACCAGCACACATCGTCAGTTTGTGTAGATATCCAGACAACAAATACAAGACTAGATTCTTCTAAGAATACTCTTGGCATCTGAAAAGTTTAGATGTTCATAAGAGGTTAGGAATGTGCTGTACATATACTTCTATTGGCTTAGTCCCAACATAAAGTTGTATTCTTTGTTACTGGGTTTTTATCTGACCTTTGCTTTCCACAGAGCAGAAGCTACCGGTCTTAGCGTGGACAAGAGGTAATGTCACCTGACCTTGAACTGTAGCTAGTTGACAATGTAGGGAGTTCACATCCAAGAAGGGGACCACAAGAACGTTTCCCTCCACAGGCTACCTACCACCCAGAGCTTTGGATTAATGGTACCCTGTCCCACCGCAAAGAAATAGAACTGCCCACAGTTTGGTTACAGAGGCAGTGTCAAACGTAACTGCAACTTAAAAAAAAAATTTTTAGAATATAGAATGTGGGAGCTATGAAGGTCGAGGAGCGGACAGTAAACGGTGCTCTCTCCTCCGCCTCGGTCACAGCCAGTAATGATAAGACTATGTCGAGGCAGAATGGAGCTTTGGTTGACTCCAGCAATTCTGAAAAGGTTGGAAGTGGCCGCCGGTACGACCGCTCTGTGCGTGAGAAAAAGAAGGTAATTCGCTCGTCTTGAGTAGTCCGGGTCTTCGAAATGCGAAGGCGAAGGCTTCACTTTTGATAGTTATAGAAGGGAAAAATGTATAAGTGTGATATACATAGACCTTTATCTTGATGCTTGGTGCAAAAAAACAGAAGTATATAGTATATACTTAGTATTCAGGGATCCAAAGAAAATCCAGTTTTTCACAGCAATATAAATGGGTGTAAGTCACAATAGCTATTGACAAATGATTGATGATAAACTATGTACATATGGCAGTTTACTGTAATATTCTTATGCCAGTAAGTGCACTGTCACATGTACTGGGTTGACTTTATAGGAACTTCTAATCATTTCACATAGATCAGTTGTAGTAACAGAATCGATATAATTTTTCCACAAACATTAACTGCGAGTTATCTTTGGGACGATAATGAATTATGACTTTAGCAACATACCTAACTTCCTCTTTCAGCACTGCAGAGGTCATTCGGTGCAAGTATTTTAATTTTGGTCCATAATGTATTTTATAATAGTGTGCAGCTGTAGATATTATGTCCAGGTGTCATGCATTCGTATTCTAATGTCACTTCCCATGTTATGTCTTGAGCTCAAAAGTTTTGAAATGTTTGTTATAAGCAACGTGGTTTATACTGAGATCTTGACCATGGCGATGTGTTCTCCCTTGTCTTTGTTACAATCATGGCCTGAATGATCGATGAACGATCGTCTCGTGTGCATCACACTGAACCCTCGCACCCAATGATCCGTTACCATGCCAACGTGGGTACCCGTCCATTGCAACCCAACCAATGAAAACTCATGATTGCTTTGGCTGCCAACCAACCCCGGGGGTGCGTTCGATTGTCCGATGTTTGGTGGATGTGGTTGCCATGGGAACAGACACAGAGAGAGAATGAGAGGCCGCCAAGTGTAGAAGATGATGATGACGGACATCTCATATATAAAGAGGGGGACGTCATTCAAGCACGATGTACACGGCTTTTTCTCCTATCCGTAACGTTGCCATGATAACGCAATATCTTTGTCCTCATTCATGCAATTTATTTCAGATATTGTCCCTAGTCTTAATAACTTCATTTAAGAAAAAAAAAAACGTAGGGAAAAAGTAAAGTGTACATACATTGATATTCCCATTAAGCCTTGTGGGAACATATGTGGGTACTTCGATATTAGTATCACCTGAGTATCAGTGGCCATGGTAGTCTTGTTGCTCTCCCACCATAATGTTAATTCGCCATTTTCAGGAAGGAAGATGATGACCGTCCAGGGCTGAATCCAACTATACTGATATTTTATTTGTACACAAAAAGTTTTTTAAAAATACATCATCATACATGCCATATTTAACTTAAGTTGTTTAGGTTGATAAGATAACATAATAACAGGATGTAAGTTAAAAAAACAACAAAAAAAAAACGATTTTGTTCCTATCAGCCCATGTTGTGAATAAGAAGAACCATAGAAGATGCTGAAAGAAGAATACAAGAAGACTTTCTTCAAGAATTCTGTTCAGTGCTATTCCAGTCAGTGTTGTATTCCATGGTGACTAAATTAGTGGTTGTTTTTAGTACGTAAACCGACAACCGTCACTTGTGAATGAAGTTATACTTTGACCGACAGGAACAAAGTTGCATAGTCTGAGGCAACGGCCATAGCTGTCACGTTCTGATCGAAACTTGATACCCCAGTTCCATCAAAACTTGACAGTTGTGGTCACTGCCTCTGAATAATGTAACTTTCCTCCTACTTTGTCTTATACTTAAATTCTGTGTTTATGAATGATTTTTGGCGATGCCTTTTGCACCAGTGCAGTGCTTTATGTTAAGACTACAGCCCAGGTATATGACCGTGATCTAAAGTGCATGAGGAATGTTTTATAAATGACTCCGCGAGTCCTTTATGAAGCATTGCGAAGTACCAGTTAAGACACAGCCTTGCGTGTAACAGTCACAAATAAAGCATCACGCTCATGTTTTTGCCACAATCATTCATAAACAAAGGAGTATGCTGCGTGTACAGTATAGAAAGTCAAATTACTTCAAATTTACCACCACCACCCTCTCCTGTAACACACTACATGTAGCAGACGCTAATCCACTATTTGTTTAGTTTCACCATGGGAAACTACAGTGACATGTAGGGGGGGTTCTGTCTGGGGGCCAGACACCATGGACAGTGTCTTACCTGTGGTTCCATTCGTTCTTTCAGATAAAGTGATCCGAACCTTAGGGGAAGGTACCTTTGGGAAGGTCGTGGAATGTGAGGATTTACAAAGGTATGTTGCTTATCAGCTAGTTGCAGTTCACTGACATCACTGCTGGGAGGAGGGTGGGGGGCATCCTTTTACTCTGGGCTGTTTGTAATTCGCCTGTTTGCGTGAGGCATTTTATACTTGTTCAAAACTTGTTTTTGAGTTAGAATTGGCCTTTACGACTGTTGTCCAGGTGGGGTAAACATGTAAACGTGGTGAATGCGTATGGTGTAATTGAATAAGAAAAATCAAGGGAATTTATATTTTGAAAGGTTTGTTAAATTGTAAAATGTACATGATTATTTGCTGTGGGATACACTGTAAGCTGCTAAATTGTGCTCGCTGTGTATTTGGCATAGTTGACAGGAGAGGTACCGGTTAGTTATGAAGATTCAAGGTAAATTGAACTTGGAAATGATTTACGTACATGTACTGGGCCAAAATGTATAACAGTGAAAATTTAGGACTGTACTAGTAACATGTGTAAATGTGCAAACTTTCTACTTTGGGAAAATAGCAGAGCAGAGAAATTTATTAAAGTGTTTGATAGTATCGCTGGACCACTGGTTAGCTCTGCTAGACTCTGTCAGCAGAGGTCATGGTATGGGACTTTTGTCCGTCGTCCGTCCGTCCGTCCGTCCGTCCGTGGCGCGATTTTCTCTGAACCTAACGCACGGA
>JAAUYG010211819.1_pt1 | contig 16948 bp, 14 predicted proteins | sample 7278091 | NCBI WGS metagenome assembly JAAUYG01 (sample SAMN14350201, study PRJNA611818) | marine sediment metagenome | isolation source: surface marine sediment (0.6m) | place: French Polynesia: Moorea | collected 2018-08
GGGCATATGGCCCAGGGGAAGCCACAACTAAAATTTGAAAGAAATCCATGCAATAACTTCAGAGATAATCGATGCCACAGACGGACGGACGGACGACGGACGACGGACGACAGACGACGGACGACGGACGACGGACGACGGACGAATTTCGATTTCATGAGCTCTGCTGACATAGTCAAACAGAGCTAAAAATTAATGTAACACATTACATTACCGGTAACTTCTTCCATAACCGCGCTTAGGAATATGTCACTGTTACAGATCTATATACAGTAGTCCCTCTATTTTACAACCCTCTATTTTAAGATCACCCTTAATTATAAGACCGCTTGATTTGGTCCCAAAGGGCAATATTCTGTGTTAAATGACCTTTATTTTAAGACCACCTGCAATATAAGACTACATTTTCTCCGTCCCATGGGTGATCTTAAAATAGAGGGACCACTGTACATTGTATAGTCAGGACTTGTCTAATATTGTTTAGTGGACTAACACAGTTTTGACATCTTTAAACCACCCTAAACATAATAAAACAAGGGATTCTCCTGTGACATTGTTAACGTGTTTGGCAGCATAAATTTAACAGTTTGATTGTGTATCTCATCAAATCCCACTTGGTTACATCAGGCTGTTTCCCTGCTCCTTACTCTCTGCGCAAATTAACACAGCCTTGAATGGGTGATACACCACATACAAAAACAGAAGGAACCCAGCCAGAATCCATGTAATACACAAGAATGAATGCCTTGCCAACCAGGAGTCAATGAAATTGTGTACAATTCGATCATTATAGCCAGTACCTGCAGCTGCCTGTATTTTAGCATATGTGCTGAGGCACAGAACCAGGCAGACTTCACTAATGCTAATTGGTGGACAAGCACGTGATCATGTGAGAGAGGGAGTACAGTTAAATCTTCTCTAAAGACCACCTGTATATAAAGACCACCTGCTTATAAAGACCACATTTTACAGGTCCCAGGTGTATACTTTCCATACTACCCAAAATGCGTACATGTATAAAGACCACCTGTGTATCAGGATCATATTTTGTTGGTCCGGACTCCCTAGGGTGGCCTTTATATATAAGTTTCACTGTATATACTTTATTACGAATGCTGCAATACATATACAATGTACACTGTACCTTGGCCAGGGCTTTCCCCTGAGATTCCAGCAACTCCTGCTCCCTCTGAAAGACAACCATAAATACAATGCATATGGACTGATGTTCCAGTTACATATCATTTGCAAATGTATACAAACAATATAAAGGTGGTGGAAAATCTGTAACTCTTTGATGAACGTGACAAAATTTTTGGATGAGATGTTAAAACTCTACAACTTGTATCATTACAGGTACAGAGAAACTAAATATCATCATCCTTGTCGTCATCATCACCATCATCATCATCATCATCATCATCATCATCATCGTCGCCGTCATTGTCATCATCATCATTGTTATCATCATCATCATTGCCATCATCATCATCATCATCATCATCATCATCATCACTGTATTCTGGACATTGTGTACTTACCCGGAGTTCTTCCTGGGCCTCTTTCCGGATCATATCCTGCCGTTTCTGGTACTCCACCTCCCATTTCTGGCTGCGATCGTTCTCCTCCGCTGTCACTCCTGACTTCAACGCAGACTGAGTACCTGCCTGCAAACACACAGTGGTGCAAACTGTTAATCAAATCATAGTTAGACACAGTATTATTCTGCTATCTTTACCATGTAATGGTAACATGATATGTTTTTACCAAGTAATGATAACAATATATTTACCATGTAATGGTAACACTTAATCTTACCATGTAATAGTAAGAAACTATCAAGCATTTTACAGTCCCTGGCAAATGTAAATACATGCAGCCCCCCTCCCTCCCTCCCTCTTTAACAACAAAGCAACCACCCAAAGTAAAGAGCAAATTCATGTGATTGTAGCAATATCTTTCCCATGTTATGATAACAATACATGTATATTTACCATGTAATGGTAAATAATATCTTTACCATGTAATGGTAAACAATATGTTTACCATGTGATAACACTATCTTACCATGTGATGGAAACAATATTTTTACCATGCAATGGTAAGGATCTGTCAAGCATCTTAGAGTCCCTAGCAAATGTAGATGCATGCAGCCCCTCCCCCCCCCCCCCCCACACACACACTGAAAGCAACCACCCAAAGTAAAGGGCCAATTGATACAAAATTTCTGATAAAACATCCGAAGATCATCAAGAAAGAACAAACACTAAAATCGAGGTGAATATACACATTTTGTAAGCATTAATTGTGCTGCATTATGTATTGTCCTTGCTGAAGGTACATGTACATTTCAAATGTGTGCAGCTGGCTTGTACAGCCAAGCCAGCTTTATTATTGAAATAAATATGCACTCACACCGTCTTAGCCTGCATGATGTGCATTTATTAGGGACAATAGATAATACAGTTTGGGCAGAAAGTGAGTCTAAAACTAAATCATTTCATTTTCACCAAGGATGTCAATTTACCTTTTTGTCTTTACGATCTCTTTCCCAACTGCTCTCTGTCTCGTCAGGCCCGTCACTGTCCATAGCGACAGTGGCCCTGGATACCGGCTGGGTGGGTGGGGGGATGCTGGGTAAAGCTGGGGCACTTTCCTCCTGGGGGGGGGGGGGGGGGTGTTTATCAAACAGGGAGAAAAATAGCAAAATCACTAAGACAGGCCTGTATATGTAGGTTCATGGATAAAGCAATACATACAGCAATTCAACATTTCAGATTAAACAGTACCTGTTCGTCTTTGAATAGTAAAAGCTACAAATGTACTTATATAAGAAAACAAAACTCAAAACTTACCTCTGAATCCCATCTGGAATCTTGTGGAGTGAAAAGAAAAAAAAGAGAAGAGTATCAGCAAAACATGAATACAATGAATCCTTTGGTACACACCTTCTGTTCATCTATCTTATCTCTCACAGTCAATGAACAAGGTACATGTACAGCAGCTGGCTAATGTGTGGCTTAAATTGTAAAGAGAATTTTCTTGAATTCATTCTCTTGATGATCATGTGGATACTACATGTAAATGCATGTACAATACAGAAATAAATTACTACTACTTGACACTTTAAACTTTAGAATATCATAGTAGTCCCGTCGAATAACATGAATAGGCTACATGTAAGTTGTATACATAAAGGCTACCATATTTGCCAAGAAATTACATGTCCATGTATAGCCTTTCGAGGGGTTGCCTTTGGTGAGAAGAAGAACTAACTGCGTTTTACAGTAGCTAGGAGTACATGGCATAGATTTTTTGGCACTAATAGAGGGTCCGGGGGTGGGGTGGGGCTCCATAGAATATAGGCCACTAAGAGATTTGTACAATGTATAAATCATCATCGGGACGTTACAGTCTACAACAAATAAATAAAGTTTTAATCTCTGTGAGCTACATCACTGCAATGATTATGTGAGAAAAAATCTCAACGGTACATGTGCACATGAGTATCTTTATCAGAACATACAAATGTGCATCTCTAAGAATTTAGTAGCAGCGCTTACCATGCATTAATTACCCCCCAGGAATCCTGTGTTAATTCTTACCTTCGTCATCCTTCCCTTTGCTTGATTTGTCTTTCCCTGACTGTAAAACAGAGAAATACGGTACAAGAGTTATATATGTGCATACATATGCTCTCTCTTTTGTCGCTTGTCACTCTGAGCACAACATGGGTGGACAAAGCTTTTTAGATTTCTGAGTACTCAGCAGTATGTAACTTAATTACTCACTTTGCACTATATACACAAATACACATGGTGTAATAAAAGACATTATTATTATTAACAGGAGGCCAATAAAATATTTACTTGTAAACCTTATTAATGTACACATGTAGGTATTATCACACCCAGACTAAACTATTAATAAAGGTCCAGATTCTTTAAAAAACTTAAAAGAGTAGAATTGAACTATTAAGTCCAGTAATCACCTTCAAGTTGGTAATCATTACTTTTTTTCCTTGCTTAAGACATATTTGACGTTAAGTTTTAGACACTGATGACGGTCAGGCATGTTTGAAACATGTCTTAAATTTCACTTGGGAAAAAATGAAGCCAGGTTTTCAGACATTTAGTCCCCATCAGATTAAAGGTGTACACTGTTTAGGATGTTGGCTTAATTAAAAAATATGCAGCTGTTGTTAACCAACCAGTCTTCCAAAGGAACAGATTTAGTACCTCTAGCAGCTGATGTACATGTAACCTTTCTGTAACACGTGTAAATGTATTGACTTAATTACCTGTACCTGTATTACATATGGAATATGCATAATGCCAATAATTCCATACTTCATATTAAATAAAATAAATACATGTAAATGCTTACATAAATGTATACATGCCATGATATACATGTATTGCCCATTATTCCATATTTAATACATGTAGTACATGCACAACATGTACATGTAGCACATATGTATACTAACTTTATACATTTATTTGTTAGTCACCCAATTCAAAAACTGTATGCTATTACAGACACTGCAAATCAAGAGAAGCCTAGGCTGTTAGAAACTTTTAAGACTTAATACACAAGTCCTAATATTGTTATAACGTTACGAGGTTAATTCATTACTCTGCAGCTTCTCAAGCTGGCTGGTTAACATACAATGTACAAGGCTTATGTAACCAGCCAGCTTGAAAAGCTGCAGAGTACATGTATTAGTTATAACCAATAATGATTGTTACAATTTATAACTATATAGCAGTCTGGTATTTCTCTTTATAAAACACACACACACACTACTTATGCCTACCTCACAAATCTACTGTACGCTAAAATTAGCCATTATATAGTTTAATGTGTAAAAGGCAGAGAAGCAGACAGAAAGATAGAAACAATTTTTCATGTCTGAGAAATTATAGTAGAAATGGCAATTTCCATTATATTTCTACCTATAGTAGCAGAAATTGTCAACACAATAATGTATCATCAGAGATGAAGGTGGAGTCTATACAATTAACCTCAATCGTAACAATTTCTGCTCCAGACTTGTATACATGTATTTGGCTGGGCAAGTCCTGTACCCACATGTTATCCTGAATATTACTGTCACAAGACAGTGATTAACTTGAATATTTGCCATATTGGTCCAACAGGTATGTGCTCATGTTATCCCGGCATGTTATCAATGCAACATGTACTGCACAATAACATGCGTGCTTACTATGCCGATCAACAAAAGTTATTATTCACTTTGGTTATAGTATATGGCAGCTTAGCCGATATACATGTATTTACTCAAATTTTGGTATTGTGGTCAAACTGCTTAAACAAGATCTATCACTGCCAGGGTTCATAAACAGCCCAGTTAGACATTGTTTTATAGGGATCTTTGAAAGTCTTTATCCAGAAAGTGTTAATTTGCCTATCATGATCTCCAAGATAAAGCAATTATGAAGCTGCTGCTATTAAGTCGGCTCTAACCTTTTGATACACATTTACACATGTTTACATGCATATTTAACATGTTTAAAGATGTTACTTCCAAGTACATGTATATCATCATACACTCAATTGCAAATATTGTAATATTATTGAGAAATTGTTACATTTTAAAGCTGATTATTTTAATATCCATAATTGCTATGGTTATGATGCTAGCATTAAATATCAAACAATTAGTGTTTTTTAGGTCGAAATTCAGTTTTGCATGTACCATCAACACAGCTACATCAGATTAAGCACGCTTTTCACACACTAAAGATAATACCATATTTTCTTCTATAAAGCTTCAACAAGGACTGATACTACCGGTACTACATGTAAGTCAGACAGCCTTCACTAGTCTAAGAACTGTAGATTAGCTAGCACTCAACCACACAGTCTGTTAAAACACCAAAGCCAAAAATAGATTTCTTCTATACAAAAAAAAATTCACCACCTCATCAACATTGTTTCCTGATTGGTTGGTTGCTGTAATTTCCTGTGCAACGACTGGTGTAACAACAGAATCACTGGGCTTTGATTGGTCATCATCTTTGTTAGCCCCGCCCCTTTCACCAGTGCTTGTTTGTGATTGGCTGTTGTGGATGCCAGTCATCTGTAGTTCCTGTTCCAGTGTCAGGGTGTTTCTCTCAGTGTCAGAATCCCAATGGTCCTCGGCGTCTGCTGTCTACAGCAATATGGCACGAACAGGTTACATGTACCATGGGTTACCGCTTTATTCCCTTACAATACGGATGTTGGATGCATGGACTCAAGTCTATAGTTTAGTGATAAACAAGCTTCTATGTCCCTTTCTCTGGTTATCATACTGCAGTGTATGTATCACATGATTTCTTGAAGCACAACTAAACTTATCATCACTTGTTTACATTGTAAATTGCATATGAATTATGCAGGGATTTCATCCACTATGATATTCCTCTGGTTAGCATGCAAACAGGCTTTAAAATTTTTTAATTTGGTCTTATAAGTAACTGTAAACGAACAGAAACTATGTAACCAAGCTTAGCATAAATTTCACATAAACCAATTTGCTCATAAAAAGAAATCATAGAAATATAGAACGGTAAATTTCACTCTCCTGAAAAACTGCAAAACATGAAAAACAACATTCTGCAAAACAACATTCTGCAAAACAACTTTAATATCTTTCCAGTGGGGTTTTCTTTATCATTATTCCTATAAACATGATAAAGCTACATGTATACCTTCCAAGGAAAGCGACGCAGTTTCTTGCCCAAACTGCCGGATTTCCAAGAAACCTTTTGAGGTTTCCATGGAAATCGACGTGGCTTTCTAGCTTTCCAGCGCGGGCAGCTGCCACGGACTTTTTGAAAGCTGGTCTGTAGGGCTTCAAGGACTCTCAGGGAGTTCCTCTGTCAGAATGCCATTCCATGTACATGCATACAATGTATGTGTTTGCAATATACATGCATGATGCACATATGCAGTATCCAATTTTACCACCAAGAAAAAGACTGCTGTCAACAGCCCTTTTACAGTACATGTATGAAAATCACTTGCCTCATTATCTGATGACAATATACCATGCAGATATTTTGAAAAGCAAATAAAAATTTTATAATCTTGTACATTTGCATGCAATAAGCCATCAGAAGTACAGTGTTACAGTCTAGGGGTTTGTGGTCTCGAAAAAACTTAAGTTCAAATTTTGTCTTATTAGTCATATTCTTAGCCAATCACATAGATCAGATTAGTGAATTTAAGCAGCTGTTAAGTCAAAACTTAGACTTCAGTATTTACTCCCCCCCCCCCCAGTAAATCAACAGTTTGTCTCACAAAATATCACATAGTTTCACAGATATTACAAGTAAATTAATAGGTTTTTGAAATTTACAAAACCAAGAACATTCACCAAAAATATCCCATAGGATTTGCAAGAATCTGCTATTAAAAATACTGAATACCGGTATATACACGTAGTTACTTTTGTTGCAATGTTATTATAATTTTGCATTCTAACAAATGGATAATTTATTTTAAAGGAGTGAGGAATCATTTGATTGTTATTGATTATTTATAAGTATGAGTAAAGTGGTTTTATATTAACAGTTATCATGACACTGACCTTGGCCTTTTGCTCATGTGGAAGGGAAACATCTTCATCTTCTTCACCAGTACCGTTAGTCTGGAACAAGTCACAGTTCGATGAAAATCACAGAATTATTTAAGACGTGTACATAATATTCCTGGTCTTCCATTGCTGGAATTAAATATTGCTTGGCTGATCAGTACATGCACACACCAATGTACATGCATGTAATAATTAAAATTTAATATTCAGAAATTATTGTACTGAAATATGTATATAATTTATTACAAGAATTTCATTCATGCATATGTAAATCATATCTTCTCACAGAAAATTCAAAATATTTTGTTCATTATTCAAATTGCTGTGAATTAATCTTTAGCTGTAAATTATGCAATAGCTTCACTAATCATTTAATTTAATAGAAATGGTAGAAACATTCTGCATGATAATACTGTTATATTGTGAGGCAGAGGTTACTATAAGACATGATTATGTCACTCATAGTATTACATGAGTGATGACTAAGCTAGCACTAGGCGGGAAACCCTTCAAATAGCTAATACTTGGCAGAGGAATATAGTAGGACTCTATTAGGAGATATCAAAATCGGAAGAGTAGGTCTATTAAGAGATCAAAATCAGATACGTAGGCCGGCCTACATGTATGCAGGAAACATGCGAGAAAGGAACAAAAACTCTGGCTCATCTACATGTAGCTACTGAAAAACTACAGAAAAAGCTAAAAAATGCAAAACCTACAACAAGTTTTAAGTCACTATCAACCGATATGCTGCCAGTAACCATAACACGCATCTACTTGTTGTTACTGGAAAATGATAAAAGAATAAGGTACTTAATCATGTTAATTGATATCCTTGTGGATATCAATAGAATGCAATAACAGTATTTGGGGGATAAAATACACTGTGATAGAATTCCCATTATATACATCATGTACAATAATCATGGTACAATTGTATTACCATACCTATTTGAAAGAGGAGCAATATACTATTACATCTTTTCAATGCATTTAATTAGACAAAGTAACAAATTGGATCCATACAAATTGCTTCTGGACACCTGGTACCTGGCTTCTGGTAATGGTGTTCTTCTAAAAGGGTCAATACCAAACTTATATGAACATGATGAACGGTGTGCACTAGACTTCCATGTGATAAGTTCATTTATGTCATATCTATGTGACAATCTGTATGTGACAAATGTCCATGCGACCTTTGATGTTCAAACCTGTAATAAGTGCCATAAAATGACCTTATTAGGTGGTCACTAGCAGAGCTACAATATGTTAAAAATTTAAAAGACAAAAAAAATTGACAAAAATTAAAACTAGGCATTGATTCACTCACTCAGAGTGGCGTAATATATTTGCCGTCTGTGTGGTGATGTGACTAATCCATATGTGTCTGTGATCATGTGTTATGAAGTCTTGACACATGCATCACGGCATGTCGGTGATATAAACACTTAAGATGCACCATACGTATTACCTGTATCAGATGATCTGTTGTATTATCATGATTATAATACGTAGTGTTCTCTCCAGAAAAAGAACTTTCTTCATTCTCCGACCCTGAATCGGGATTTCCTGAAATTGCCGTCAGATCCAGGGGTTCAATTTTAACTCCATTAACAGTGAGGCCTCGGATTTTTTTCTGGGCATGTGTTTCGACATTACGAACTGATGTCACCATGGTGACCAGTTCCTGCTGTCTGGCGCTGTGCCTTTCTTTCTGACGTGTCACCGTCTCCGATACATCCACACTGCTGTCAACATGGTCAACATTGGTGACGCTGTAGGAAACGCTGTTCAACTCAATGTTCTGTTCTACATGCAGAACCTTCTGTGTATTATCAGTAGCTACACGGCTTTCAGTTTTAAAATCCGAGTTGCTCTGAGTATGCTCAAGTGCCAGAGGAGAACTTCCAGTTTTACAATCTGGTGTTAATGGATCCTGTTCAGGATCACCGGTACACACATCACCCTCTATAACTCCCTTCTGGACACCCGCATCTGGATCAAGAACTTGCTCCTTTCCTGGATTTGCTTCCTCACTCTGTACCACAGTTTCACCCACAGGATCAACTGGAATGGTTGGATCCTCATCAATTTCTTCCTTATATTCCGTCTTTGAACATGGTGAATTGTTCTGAAATTGTCCAACTTTCCCACTCGTAGGCTCTGTTTCCTTATTCTCCTGGATCACGATTGCTGTAGGACTGTCTGATTCTGGATCTTCCACTGTCCCCTCTTCTTCCAGCTTAGAAACCTCAGAATCCCATTGATCTGTTTCATCACCAGAGGGAGGGTGATCACTTGGCAGAATGTCATCAATGACCTCATCGCTGTCCCAACCACCCTCCTCACCCCTTCCTTCCTTTGTACATGTGTTGTCTAGTTCCCCTTGCTTGGGCTGCAGGATTGGTAATTTGAAATGCCAAAATGAATTAATTGAATTTTAAATATGAAAGTTTTTTTACATGTACAATATTAGTTTCCAGTCTTTCTAAGTGTCATATTTAAATTTACAATAGCAGCCATGAAAAAAAAAATACCCCGGTACATATATACACATACAATGATTTTACGTTTTATACTAGATAACTGGAATAAATGATTCTACATGAATGCAAATCTACATTTGGACATTCACAAATAGTTTAGCTTAATGAAAACTGGATAAGTCACCTATATGTATCAACCAAACCCTATCATCAGACATAATATTTAATTATCAATGCCATTCTCTACAGCACGAAATTATACAATATTTCACTTAGTATATATTTAAAACAACAGTTGATGCTTTTATTCATTTAAATATCAGAAAAGATTAACTGAGGACATATAATTCTATTCATAATCTGATAATGTAGTTTTGCTGCTGCGGGTGCACCAGGGTACTTAATTTGTGAGCTTCCAGTTGATCAAAGAGAAATAAACAGAAGCTGGTGCATTAAAGAGTACAGGTGTACCCCAATATAACTGATAGAGATAACAGTAACCGCTGGCAAACAAAAACAATGCAAAGGTACTGAAAACAATAAAACCAAAACTCATATAATAGACAAACTCAGTGAGCATGGTTATAGTGCATATATTGGTACACAACTCTAAAGATACACAGGGTGAAACCATGATCAATTGGATTTGGATAAATTAAAACAAAATACAACATTGTAAAAATAATGTTAGAAGAACATGAGTACATGTACATGTAGCTTACTTGCAAAGTTAAAGGCCTAGTTCTGAGATATCAATTACATGTATAATTATTCTACATTTGAGTCTAACAGATATGTGCATGTACAATTTATTACATGTACCGATAGATGGCCAACATTTAAACAACTGCCACTTATTTGCATTTAACAGCTGCATGTACCAAAATCATAATACCATTTCTAAAGACTGGTGATTTTTGCTTGTTGATTGATGCTTTGTACATGCACACACTGCCACACAGACTATTGTCAGTACATTTGACTTAACAAAAAATTCTAACTGAACTAAGTTTTATCTCTTAGGCTGTACCCTATATTTTTATTTACTGGGTACACAATTACATTAATTAGGCAGTAATTTAACATCACTAAATATGTATGTGGTCACTAAATTATATGCTTAATACGGAAATTTCCATAGTTACAAAAAAATATTATGGCAGGCTACAATTATCTTAGAACATCAAGCATAACTTTGTAAATATACAATCACTTCTCAAACATGTACAATTTAAGTAAATTTCACAAGTAAATTTGCCTCCCGATGTTAGGATGTGCATGGGTACTTTATTGGCCTTCATCTATAAACACAAATATTCTACTATTTCCTTATCAGACAGCTCCTAAAACTCTTGAAGTGCTTAAGCCTATTGCGTGTGGTGCATGTTGTGGCGATTGAAAGCTTGAAAACTACACAACAAGAAGATCCACAATGCAGGTACATATAAGCACATCCAGGAATTATAAATCCAGCAGAAAATCTGCTGTACATTGACAGGTATAGACAGGTCGCAGTACCAGCCCCACATACTTTTCCTACTGAAGACTGTGCAAAAGTAGATCTCATATCCTTGGCTTGGGCTTTGTCGCTAGGCTTCCTCGGACTTTCTGCTACTGTGTCTATATCTGAGCTCTCCTCCTCCTCTTCCTCCGATGATGTGGCATCCGAGTGCTCCTCCTAAAGTACACACCGCAAGCATGTGTGACGTCCTTCCCTTACACAGCTCATGCTTGTCAAATATGGTAGAATTCTCTCGCTCTATTACATGTACATATTACAACAGGGACAGATACGTAAATAGCAACATCACACAGACCGACTCACTCCCACATTAATACCGGTGGTGTTTATAAGAGTGGAGAAAAAAAATTTTCTTAAAGTTTTGTAAACAATATACAAATTATAATGAGGAAGATATATTAAGGTACCTGTTGAAGAACAGAAAACGCCAATATAACTCTTTTGCTCTTTTTTTGCTGCTTTTGCTCGACTTTTTTCCCTCCCAAGTCACATATGTTTAACAATTGTGCTCAGCAGAGTTATTTCTAACACATGATTTATTTTAGAATGTTCTATTTGAATTTCATTTTTGGCACTTTTATCAAGGCTGGATATACAGCAGTTTACAGAGGCACTCTCTTCCGAGTATCTTGTACCAGTTAGTGCAGTAAGCCTTTTTGAAATAAACTGAAGTAAATAGAAAAAAAGAGTGAACTCAAGCTCCAATAATTACCTAATAAAAACTTTGCAAATGCTAGGTAAAAATGTGTATGTTGTACTTCTTTGTGGGATACTCTCCATTTTTCTCATTATCATGACTATTATTTGTCTTCAAACTTAAAAGGAGTTAGTACATGTAGCAACAAATCAGTCTGCAAACTCTGTACATTTTGTTGTTGTTTTTGTTAGGAAATCAGAAATTAAAGAATCGTAAATAGGTATTAGTGGTCATACCATAACCAGTATAATGACTATTTACACACTTTAAGAGTTCAATCAAACCACGTTGAGCAACCAATAATTAATAAGATTCAACTACCTGAACAAAAGCTCCAAACAGATGTACAAACCTTTAGGTTATTTTCCACTATTTTGTGTGAAGAGATCTGATTTGGTGACTGATAACTGATCATGTTATCCGTCCCATGATTGGATGGTTTTATCTTAGGCTCTGTTACATCATTTCTGATTGGTCTATCAATAAAGGAAATTTTCTCAGTCTCATCCTCAGTGTCCTCCTCCTCCTCCTCCTCCTCAGCAACATCAGCCTGCATGTGTTGCCGAGGGTGGCATGGACAATATTGTTATAAATAAGTTTAAGGGACCATCCCAAACAGGAGATACTGTATATTTGTAAACATTCTATCATGGGTACACACATACATTGTTACAAACACACACATATATACATATACACATACAAACATATAGTGCTAAATCAGTTAAAGTCAGACTTCTGCTACAATTAGATGCATTTGTTATTGAATTAAATGGTGATCAGATGCTGGTTACCATGGTTACCACTACATTATTGTCAGAGGATTTTGCATGATAATCATTCATGCACACAATGTGAGTAGCTGTTAATCAGATGACCACATGTTGATGTGCTAATTGACAAACCCATTACTAAAACACGAGAATAAGTGAATTATCTTTCTTTAATAATTATATAACAATTCTATGGTTGGTTATGCAAGGCTCTATCAGCAAATCATCTCATATCGTCGACACTTGAAAATATATCTTCCTCGTAAAGCTCCTACCAGATTCCGTATGTTCTTTCCCTGTCTTCACGTTGAAGGTCAAGGTCGTGCAGACAACATTGAGTACTCAGTCACACAACGACTGGTACAAACTATGAACATGAACTGCCTTTCGTTTACTAACCTTGACTGCTGAACTGGTTGCCATGGGAAACGGTGTCCGTGGCGACGCCTCGCTGTCCCAGTCGCTGTCTCCGTCCATATCCTGACCTCCGTTCTTTTTTTCCACGGCGCCGTGTTTGTTTCCGTGGTCGCTAAGGTCAATGTCACTGACATCACTGACGTCACTGATCCCCAGCTCCGTCATGACCCCTGAAGTAGGGCAAAGGTCATCATACAGTAGAACCTGTCTTGAAAGACAACAAAAATTGGCCCTAAACATGTGGTCTGTCAAGACAGGTGGTCTCTGGTGACAGGTTCAGTTATATTGTAATGTACAATGTAGGTCCTTCTGCCAAAAATGTATGGTCTGTCAAGACAGGTGGTCTCTCAAGACAGGTTTCACTGTATTTACATTGTATAAAAGTTTCAGGCAAAGCATCTTGTAGTTTATCTTCAATCTATTAATTTACTTCAAAGTATATTGCAAATTATAGTCAACCCTTTAAGTATACAAACGCTCACGTTTTTGTTTATCTTTGTCTGAGGTGGTATTGTCCAGAGTCGGGGCTGGTGTGGATTGCGCGGCTGGCTTCATCATTATGTGGCTCTTATCTGGAATGGCTGGCTTCTCATTCACCGACTGTGCTGGTGCCTGACAAGGTCAAACCCACAAGTCAAAGTCGTTTGTCTAATATTAACCCAAACATAGGTCCTGGCATATTTGGTACAAGATCAATAGTACAAGTTACACTGTGGAAGAGAATAAAAACTTACAACAAATTTTATTATATAACTTGTGTGATATGAATGCATCCAGCATCAGGCAACAAAAGAGTTTAGCGCTGTTCCAAGAATTTCTAATACAGTAAAACTTGTATACAACGAGCACCCTAGGGACCAACAAAATGTGGTCCTTATACACAGGTGGTCTTTATATGCAGGTTCAATAACATGGAAAGTATACCTCTGGGGACCTGCAAAATGTGGTCCTTATAAGCATGTGATCTTTATATACAGGTGGTCTTTAGACCACAGGTGGTCTGACAGTATATTATACAAGTCTGAAGCAGGTAGGACATTTAATGGTACTTTAAACACCGGTGGCTTCAGACTTCCACAGCTGCCCACAATTCTATTGATTGAACAATACACGTAGTTACAAAATTAACACTGGTTGTTTATACATGTTACCTGTGAATGTTAATTTCAGAGTACCAGAACACGCATCTATTCAACTTTAGTTTATTCTGGTGACTGCATAGCACAACATCCCAATTTGACACACAATGTGACTGTGTATTGCATTTATTTACCTGAGATGTTTTGCTTTGTCCATTGGTAACCATGGTGATGTTTGCTGAACTTTCCTGTGTCTCGGCAACCTTTGTTTTGCTGTTCTGTCGACTAGACAACGGCAGGGACTCGTCATCCCAGGTGTCCTCCGTATCCGACATGTCATTGGTCACATGACGCTCTCCTTGACCTGTGATTAGCTGTGGTATTGCCGGGGTGGTGCCCTGCTGCTGTGGTTTGACCAATGACGGCTTGGCGTCCTTCGCACTAGAGAAGAGTGACTCATCGTCATTATCTGACCAAGTCTTGTCGTCTCCCAGAGATATTGCAGACACATTGGATCGTGCCGATGCTGGAGGGCCACTAGCTAAGGTCTTGGATGAGGAGGCAGTGACTGGTTGAGGAGCTGAAAATAATACTTAGATACTTAATACAAGATATTTAGTTAGAAGAGTCGAGCAATAGGCTATAGCCACTACATGTATTAGTCTATGGCCCAGTGCCATGATTAAAGATTGAGAAGATTTCTTTCGAAAAATTTGATTCCAGCCGAGCACTACATCTGACAATATTTCATGTTTAAATTTACCGCTGGCAATTAATTTGCACTGCATATTCAAATGTTTACACCGACATTGCATTTTTCTAGTTTCTTTTTGTTGTTGTTTGCAGCTGTAAAGCATCAATAACCATTATGCCTTGGTAACATTTAGCCACCGTACATGGGTAAGAAGAATCCTGCTCCGAAATAACCATGCAGTGAGGATTGAGTCAGTCTCACTCACCATTATAAAAAGTCTATAAATCAAAATTAAATAAACATGATAAAGCATTTAAAAGAGATGACTGAGCCATGACAATAACAGATGAGCCTACATCATGTGAAATCTACCATATACTGATACTGACCTTTTGCCCCCGCCTGCTTCAGACGGGAAAGATCCAGAGATGGGATATTCTGGAATAAGCAAACAATACAAGATTTGTGATTATCTAAAAGTATAGGACATGTCCTGTTGCAACATGAAACTGCCAATTTAGAGTAGCAATGACAATGAATGCGTACAAAATATAGATGTAAAAGTAAGATATACATGTATATAACATAAATAATATTAAATAACACAATTATGGGTACAAAATTATGTACAAGCATAATGAGTTTATCTATTAAACTAAAATAAGATATATTTGTACAGTGAAACCTGGAATTAGGGACACCCAAGGGACTGCCCAAACACGTCCTGAATTCACTGGTCTTCTCAGGTTCATTTCTATGTACTAAATAGAGCTAGGGACTGAAGTAGATGTCCTTAATTCCCAGGTTTCTCTATTTCTCACGTGGTCTTAAGAACAGGTTTCACTGTATTTTAAAATTGAAATATAATGCATGTTTTACAGGGTATAATTTTACAAGGAATTATTAATTATCACCTAAAATGTGAGTTTGTGGAGATGGTCAATCCCAAGTCAGTCATTATTGTATGAAAAAAATTTAATTACAGCAATTAACACAGGTTAATTCACATAAATGTAATTTATACACATGCTCGCCAGATAATGTTAACTCTAACAGCTAGCATAAGAATAGCATAAAGAAATGAAAAGGCATTATATTGTTGCTCCACAACAGCACCAAGAGCTGATGTCGCCAAACGCTGGAGGTGGACGGACCAAATCGCTAGATGTTAATTTTTTTTTCTAAGAAAGAATAAGCATTATGCCAGACATTTACAATGTGGTAAGAAATTCCACGAGACTATTGTAATCGTGTTAACATGGACACAACAGGCAGCCAGTATAACACAGGTAAAGGCAGTACACACTGAATAACAAACTACAGGTAGCTGTAATGATGGCTTAGAATGAGTCTAGCAGCAATCGACTGTTGGAGCCTGTCTGTAAATATCGGCCAATTGGCAATGGTGTAATAACTAGAGCTGGTAACTGGGTCTTCACACCTCAGACATACATACACGTATACGTAAGCATACATACATGTATAAGCATTTGTTCTTTGAATAATGTCTGCAGACATTCACTGCATGGTGCACAGTGAGTATACGATACATTTTGTTCAAGTTGACTGTATTTGTGACAGTGACAAAAAGTAACCAACATGTCTGTATCTGCAGCATGCATAAAGCATTTCCAAGAATGCATTCCATAAAAAGACGCTGGATTATAAACAAAA
>JAAUYG010110489.1_pt1 | contig 16944 bp, 17 predicted proteins | sample 7278091 | NCBI WGS metagenome assembly JAAUYG01 (sample SAMN14350201, study PRJNA611818) | marine sediment metagenome | isolation source: surface marine sediment (0.6m) | place: French Polynesia: Moorea | collected 2018-08
AGTAGTAGTAGTAGTAGTAGTAGTGGTAGTAGTAGTAGTAGTAGTGGTAGTAGTAGTAGTAGTAGTAGTAGTAGTAGTAGTAGTAGTAGTAGTAGTAGTAGTAGTAGTAGTAGTAGTATTTTGTCAAAGTGCATACAAGACCATCGATAACAAATTCGGATAGGATATGTACACAGTTTGTGGCCATGATCAAAGTCAGTGGCTGTGCACTGGATGTTGCATGAAATTGTAAATGCAGTTATCTTTGCGCCAAGAATGGGCACACAACGGGCAATTACAGTCATATGATAGTTTTACATTATAAACATGCAAACTAATCGGTTCCCACAGCAGTTTAAAATCATATATTTAATGTTACAGAAATGGAAAAAAATACATTCAACTGTCACTGCTATGGACTGGACAAAGCGTGGGTCCCAGTACAGATCCCTGAGGTACACTGTTTCCTGTCATTCAAATAACTGTTAAAACAGTTACTAAGGAAGTGTCAAACCATATCTACCATTGTTCATTTTTTTATAAGTACAGCATATATCTAATGGTCTACGACATCAAAAGGTACAGCAAAGTCTAGAGAAACTGCTAAGGGGTGTTGATCATTGTCACAAGCTAAGGGTGAATCGTAAAAAAACTCTTAGCTTACGACAATAATGAATACACCAGCTAGCCGGCCTGGGTGGTAATGCACACTGGGCATACATGTATGTATTACTATAAGCAGCTACTGGTGTTACCACAGAATCTGTGATCATACAAACACCCCTACCTCCTTTGTGAAGCGGTATCTCTCATTCGAATCTTCCAAGCCCAGTGTCGTCTGGTTGGGTTTCAAACCGAACGTCACGGTAGCTATTTCTTCCGGTCCTGGGTACATGCGTACCGTACATGTGATGTTGACGTCAGCATCTCCAACCTTGGCGTACACTGACTCCTCGCATTCTGCCGCCTGTGGAAGGACTGGTGGAGACAAAACACACACATGACGTCATCTAATCTTCATTTAATTCCACATCATTTGATAAACGGGACACACTAGGATCAAAGTAACCTATGTCTAATCTATCGGGTAGCTATGACCTTAAATGTGACACGTACAAGAACTGATTAAGTGGAGGAAGTGGAGATATATGTACCCGTGTATGTTAGTAAAACGAGCAGAGACTATATAACTGGGTAACTGAGACATTGATTCGATCTACAAATCCAAATTCTATTACCACGCCAGCTAGGACTTGAAAATAATATTCCATCACATGTTACGAGGATTGCAAAACGGAGAGAGAACAGAATGACCGAATCCGCTTTTATATTTTGTATCCAATCGTTATAATTAGTCATTTCAGTAGTAGGAAATTCCATTCCCAGTACATACAGTTAACTTCCATCATGACGTAAGCAGTGACGGGGTCGAATTCTTCCTTGGTAGCGGTGCATTCAAACCGGCCTCCATTATCCTCAACGAAGTGGTCCGAGTTTTCATATGTATACTGGGCGGCGTAGTTCCTCTCCCACAACCCAGATTCACCATCATTCTCCGACTCTTCTTCCTTGTTAAACCTGAAACACACAAAGGGTTTGGATTGCCACTGTAAATGTCAACTAGGTGTTGAACACGAATATGGGCCCAGTTTCAGGAAAATGTTAAGCACAGACACAAACTTAAGTGCATTACTACTACTACTACTACTACTACTACTACTACTACTACTACTACTACTACTACTACTACTACTAATAAACAACTCCTTTGTATGGTTTGAAGATCCTGGCGCCAGTACCTTTGGATTATGTCCACGTCATCCAGAGTGATTCTGACGTCAGGAGCCGCGTCATCTCCGTCTACCTCCACGTCACACGTCAGACCACCATGCTTGCCATCCTCCAAGGAGATGACGTCACCGTTCGTGGCTTTGTGGATGGCACCATCTTCGTCGATGTACAGGATATCTACAGTGGCGGGGGGCACTGGAAATAGACTTCAGTGTAAATGCAGGCTCTCTACCCAAAGAGGGAAACAGAGAAATACAGGATATTTACCTGCGTATGTGGAACGGCACTAGAAATAAATACATCATTAAACTGTAGTATCTTCGCCTGTGTATGTGGACGGACATGGAAATAACTTACAATACTTGAATACATGATCTCTACCTGTGTACAATGTATGTGGACGGCCATGGAAATAAGTACAATACTTGAATACATGATCTCTACCTGTACACAATGTATGTGGGCAGCCAATGGAAACAGATGCAATATTTGCGTACAAAATGTACATGATCTCTGTGTATTTGTAGGGACACTGTATCCATACAATTAAACCCTAGCGTTAACTCTGAATTGAAACTTGCAAGCATAATGGTACAACAGTCCAAACAATATAACGTCTGGACTTCATAACGTCCATGGTTAGGACAATCCATGGCTAGGACAATCCTTTGGAGCTTGATGCTTTCTTCAAAGCTTTTTTTTCTCCCCAAGATGCATACACATACATTCGTATTTTCTGTGTCTTCAGTCTCTATTGGATTTCTGGCCACCTACCTTTGACTTCCAGGTTTTCCTCGGCCGTGAAAGTTGTGCCGCCGGCTTCAGCGTGCTTACAGTTGATTCGACCGGCGTCAGCACCCTGGATACCTGTAACAGGTAGGACAACAGGAAGGTAACTCACTGCGTACTGACATAGAGTAGTCAAACACACATTCACATCTAAAGTAGTATAGTAAATTATGAGAGTGTCACTTGCACATAATATACCATTCTTCATATCCAAATGCACCACGAGATGCTGGTGTTATTGCGTACATTGTCTTGAGAAACGTATACTAAGTAGCTGGTTTAATAAAAAAATAATAATATACAACATACAGAGATAAGACCAACTCAGAATTGGCTTGGCACCCAAAAATTGTCGGGCGTAGATCATTCGGCCCAAACAAGACAGGTCCACGTTAAATCACCACACATACATCTGCATGCACCACCGAATCCACCACCGAATCCAACTTGCAGTCGGTGATATGACCATGAGTGGTTGAAAGCCGACTATAAGCCTCACCCCCCCCCAACTTAGAATTAAGACCATTGTAGAACCATACAGAGAGAGCACTGCCTCTGACGTTTCCCTGTATTAGTAGACACAGTGCAGGTACTACTACTAGTGGCACAAAGACTTACATGCACTACTAGTAGCACTAGTACTTACTACAGACTACATCTTACATGAACTTCCAAGTGTTCAGAAATATAATATAACATGTTTTCAAAAGCATGAAAAGGACGGACATACTGACCGGTAATGGTCAGTGTTGTCCGCACGCTGGATTCGCTCGGCTTCTCCCACACCAGAGTATATCGCCCAGTATCTGCGAAGAGAGACTGCACGTAGTCGTTGGTGGAGATCTCCTTGGTGACCGTGCCTATGGTCTTTGTGAAGGAGACTGCAGACAGGGGACCCGTGTTCTGGGCTGTACACACTATAGTCACCGTTTCATCCTTCTTGTAGAACTGCTTGGGAGGGTCGAAGCTCAGCTCGATGTCGTTTCCTCTGTGGTCCACGTCCTGGCAGAGAACGATCCCTGCAAAGTGAAACAACAACAATGAATCACGGTCGAACTGTCCCTTCTGTCATTGAAAACATAGGTCAACTCTGCCTGGATTTTAGAGCACCTTTCCCCACACTTCTGTAATCGTTCCAATACCCAATACGTTGTAGCGTTTCTGGAAAAACAACTCTAGTCTAGGAGGGGACTCAAGTTTAAGAGTCGCCTTGGTAACCAATGTCGTTTCCATGGTTACAATCACTAGTGGACGTAAGATTTTTCTGGAGAATCCGACCTCACGTCTGTAAGATACACATGTAAGCAAGAGCCACAAACTCTTACACGTCATTTCCTGTCTCTATGCGACTTTCACATGTTTCTAGGCATCTTTCACAGTTTTCCGTTTCTAGGCAGCTATCACATCTAATTCAACAACGAAGACAACACCCAAATTATTATAATTTTACTAGTAAGAAGCACATCAACCGAAGTCGTCCTTGTTCGACTTATATTTCACTGGGGAGGGCGGGGGGGGGGTGTATGCCGATCACGTCTGGGCATGACATCCCATTGTTAAAGGCTACAATGTATGGGTGTAAGCCGCATCCTTGGTGTAAGATGGCCGCCGTGGTCACTGAAGACGGAGGAAGCAATTCGCTCTCCGTCGATTTGCATAAGAAGGTAATTCCAAATAAATTAGACCGAGATCTGGACCAAAGGAATTGTGGGGAGGACAAAGAGTCTTGTATGGAATTTATTAGCGTAATGCCTCATTTGCATAAATGCGCGTATACACGTGGACATCAGGGACCGCTGGCTCGTGAACGTTTTGTGCCGCTGGTATGTGTCACGACAATAACAATCATCCCCTATTACCGACACGGTATGGTGGGTTTACAGGTGATTTGCCGGTAAGATAGCAGCAGTAGTTGCATGAGTAGTGTGTTCTGAAGAAAAAAAAAAAAAACGTATTTAGAGTTGGTTGGAATACAAATAAAGCATAGTATTGTTAATAAGATTAGGTTGGTGGTGTTTAATAAAGGTACTGCAACTGAATACCAATCAATTTTATTTTGCTTTACAAAAACTTTTCCCCACAATTTTAGTCAAGGCAACCGTGCTCTACTTGATGTGATTACGAAGGCTATACGTATATATGTAGCTTTGGCGAAAGGATACAAGCGCAAGTGCAGGCTGTCTGCCATTCCACTTACCCCCTACAAGATTTTAGTCTCTTCCATGTTGGCCTGCAGAGCCTGAGGACAGACTGGGTGCACATCAATGTAAGTATCTTGCACTTTTATTTTGATTATTTCAAGATTGGTGTTTGAAATTTTGTGCAAGTGTCTGAGCTTTGTAGGAAAGCCGATTCTGGCCGGTTGCCTTACCCAAGGGCACCAGATTCCTCCTCAGACAGCTCAGTGTGGGCGTGGCTGGGTCTCCACACTATCTCTGTCCTTGCTTCCTTGGTGCTCTCTATCAGGGCTCGGATTCTCCATAAACGTACGTCTATAATCTGACTTAAGCGATAAACTTTCACACAGTCTGTGTTCAAATTGGTAATGTAAGAAAACCAAACTTAACAGCCTTTCAAGAGTGTTATCCCCTGAGAGCTGCCCAAGCAGGAGATCAATGTTCAGGCAGCTGCCGGCCCCCGCTGCAAGGAAAGGGAGATAGAGGTGTTTGGACTCAGATGCGTGAAATCTGTAAGCCTAACAGTTGTATATATAAAGACACATTTCAGTGTCATTGGCACAAATGCTACACTACTTTTCCACGGTTAAACCCAATGATGACTTTAGGCGTTTCACCAAAGTGGACATATGACTGCTGAACTGCCGTTACAACTGGCCCCAGTTAAATGTACACGGAGGAGTTTTCTGCAAATGAGGATCGAACCTGTGTGCTTGGGGCTAACACTGTAAATACAAGCGAACACTTATTAAGTTTATTGAATCACTGGTGACTCACGATCAAATGAAAGTATTAAAAAGTGATTAGTAGCCACATAAAACCAATGTCTGTTTGCTTGTTCTGTTCTCATCAACTTGTGTCTGTAAAGCTGATGCTAACTGATCGAAGTTGACCTTTCTATTTGCCAGCCGTCGCCTAGTGTTACCAGTGTTCACCATGACATTCCCTGACCACTGCTGAAAATTCCACCTATCTGTCTGGCTCTGTCAGCTGTAGCCCCATTTCCCGCCCCCTGGCCTTTACCGACCATCCAGGGTTGCCAACCTCTGTATTTATGCTTCGCCCCGTCTCCAAGGCGACGCGAGAGAAATTCGTCTGTCTGTCCCCTAGCGGCCGCTTGCCGCGTCTGCAGCAGCCATGAGTTATTATCGCATATATACAGCGACGGCGTCTGGGGTGCAGAGGTCTCTGCTAGCCGCGGCCTTCCACTCCCACGCCCAGCTATTTACAATTACTCACTGCAGCTCATATTAATCACCCGGCGTGAGAGAGATTTGGGGACCGACCCCTAATTCCAAGTCCTTTGGGGGCAGTTCGACACGCTAGGCATGGGGATCCCAGCCGCCATTTTTCTCATGCCGTGGCCACACCACCAGTGCGCATGTCCGCCTATGGAAGGCCGCGTGTCTCATTAATGACACCAATTCATGCTGGGGCATTTCACGCTATCTAGTCGTGTTTTGTCAACTCATAGTTGTATGTCCTACAGCTATTCAAAAACCTGTTTGCCGGTAGAGTGATTTAGTGTAGCCGTGTATTGCCGGGCTATATAATGTGAACGAGCCAGCACCGTGAGCGCTTTGGGGGGACATAAACGACCTAAAAGGCCGAGCTATCGTCCAATGCTCTAATGATTTGAAAGCAGACGGCGTGGATGACACCCCAGTGCTGAATACACAGACATCTCTGGCAATATAACGACACGGCAAACACAATCCGCGGCCAGTGTACGACAAGCAGACAGGTCTATTTACAGTAGAGGTGATCCCAGACTTGTATGTACGGTACCGTGGCTTGCGGCCTGTCTTCGATAGCATACAGGGAATTGGGAACATTTATAGGCTGCTGTGAAGTTCCTACTGGGGCAAGATCATAGTGCCCCCAACCAAAAAAAAAAAAAAAAAGAAAATATCCAATGTATCATACTGTCTCTCTAGGTTTATGCAAACAGTTGATAATGTCGAGACGAATAAATGTGACTGAGCCAATACTCGTGGTACTTCAGCCTGTGATTGTAATAATCAATAATAATAATTGTGTACACAGCAGGCAACTAATAATATCCGACGGTACAATTAAATTAGCCAATAACATAAAAGAATAAATGATGGGGTCAATAAATTGATCACTCAAATATTGATTCGTCTGCTTAGTTGCACTTGAGCAGAAAAAAAAACACTTTTTCTCTTCTTGTGTGTGTGTGTGCGGGGGGACATCCATATTTACCAAATTCCGTAAACATATTAATCTAAACAGTACAAGAAAAATACAGACTGTGCATCTCCTTTACGTTAGTTTAGCCCCTGTTTTTTTGCACCTACTGCTGGATGCATGACTGCTACTTGCATATATTAATTCTGCTGCAGCGCATATTAAGATAATTTAAACAGCTTCAGATGAACTGGTTTTCTAAGAGTTTTCAACTGGACCAAAACTACTTACATAAAATTAAGAAGCAATATTCAAACGTCAATGAACGGGGTGCCAACTCTTCTTCTTCCTTCATCCTACTCTTGCTGTTACTACTACTACTACTACTACTACTACTACTACTACTACTACTACTACTACTACTACTACTACTACTACTACCAACCTTTGCTGTTACCATTGAATCACTACTAAAGGATTGAGCACCACAACGCCTACCGGTGTACTGGTACAGCGTCAATACCGCTGCCAGCACAGCTCCCGTCAGTGCTACTGTACCTGCTGCTGCCTGGGTTCTACACTGTCAGTACATGACTTGGTTGGAAGTGTTTCGAAATACCGTCAGCTACATGTACTGTTGCAAATATGAAATCGCTGCGTTTGCAAATTGTATATGTATTATAGAATATATGTAGCTTTTTAGACGTACATGTAACCATGTTCAAACGGCTTCCTCCGAATACCTTTATTTGTTAATGTGTTACTGCTAAATAATACAGAGGGCGCGCCATTGGAACCTTTAATGCTCATGCAACTAAATTTTGTCTTGAAACGAATGTCCTTAGTAATATATCAGTAAAACGGTGCATGTACAGATGTATGCGACACAATCACAATACACAGTGACATAATAGGTGGACATTTGCACACGTACCAGCTACATTGTACAGGTAGTTACTTGGTTTTGCTCTGTGCTGCACTTGTATCCTTATATAATTAAAGAGACATAATCTGTGGGTGTAAAAATTGTGAACTCGGCCTACCTGCGAAACCAAGAGCTACACCCCATAATGCATATATCGCCTAACAGGGACCGTCTCAATATCCAGTCTTACCGTAATATCACTACTTGTCCAGTCAGATCCCTTCACTGCCTCCAGAACTGTCATACGCAAAGCAAGGATATACATCTTGTCTCCTCGAATGATTTAACTGTCACACGTTCTATAATATCTTCACAATCTCAGTCGCTGCTAAGTAACTGAGTCCTCGTGCTCTGTTGCCATGATTCAGGAATTGTTGTTGCAGCAGAAGAAGTCCACTCTAGCTTTTCCTGATCTGGACTGGCATGGAAACATGCGCTTCTACGCCTCTATATACTGACCGTGTGTCCCCTGGCATGCCACACCCCCACTACAACCCTAGATACCAGTGGGAGACAGCCCCCCCCCCCCCCTCCCTCCCCCAGCTGCCCCCGGCCCCTGGTTCTTTCCCTGTGAACCCTGGCCACTCCATTAATTCCAGCACAATCAGCAGAGTGCGTGCTGAGGCGACACTGGAATGGTGGGGGGGTGGAGGTTGACATCCCATTCCCCACCCTGGCCTGCACGAGGACATGTCCCTGGAAACAGGGACGTCCAGTCCCTCAACGTACCCTAGACAACCCCGGCACACAGCAGAGAGTAAGTAGACCCTAGATGGATTTACAACAGAACCTCGTAACCAGGAGTAAGATGACGTAACGTTCCCTTGATCAGCGTAACCAGGGCCCAGATGGCTAGTACTACAGGAGAAGGAGAGGGTAGTAGAGAGTATGGCTGGAGGGGGGGGGGGGTATATGCTTGTCTTGACATTCATGTCTTGCAGCCCACTGGGGACACGGAAGTACAAATGGAAGTCTCCATCATGTTAGGAGCAGAATTATATGCATAACGAGAGTGCTCTTGCTGATGTTCTGCATACTGATTGATAATATCCAGAATTAAGAGAAATGTGATGGTTACCGCCGTGAGCGTGAGCTCTATTGCCATCCAGGAATTCCTATATGTCCGATGCTACTACTTCTTATGTTTGGATATAAATAACCAGACTGCAAGATAACAACCAGTCATCAACCATCGATCTTGTTAGAAACATTTCCATGAAGTTATTGAAACGTTACACTCTTAAACGGTGTCTACAGCAATCTGGGACTCTTATACAAACAGTGATCAGTCCTCTGGTACTGTACGTACAACAATCTGCACATGTACACACTAGGACAAATTGAAATCACAAAATATACAGCAGCTACAATGTTAGGTTAACGACTAAGCCATTTGCGAGAGTGAATGGAGGTACATTGCACACGTAGAATGTTCAAGCAGATCAAAAATTGCTGATACCTGCCAATATACTGCTACGTGTAAGCGTCATCAACGGTAACATTATTTGCATTATAACACATTGATTTGGTTATCAGCTCTATCGGCTACAATGGCACGGCTTCGCCACTCTGATATGACTGCGGCAGAAATTAATATCTCCCAACATTTTGACATAGTGAAACGAATTCCCACCGTTTGGAGCCCAATACACACTTGACTGCGATTTCTCTGGCGCTATTTCTGTGCAGTGCATCAGGGAGGCGTCTGTACTCTCCGTACTGGCTTCCACTGAGAGAGACGTTGCAGAGGTTTTCTACACCACAAATTATACAGTGACACCTATAGATTAGTCACCCCCAGGGAGTGTGGACAACTGTCTCCAAGTCTCAGCTGGCCTTGATTCTAACAATAACATACATGTAGTTCCAGTTTCATGCATTCAACACCCAGACTAGTGGCGTTCATGATTCCCGGGTCGACTAACTGGGTCAGGTTAAGTCCGCTGGTCACATTAAGTCCAGCAACGTCAATTAGTGACCAGGAGCCAGTTTCTGGACAAAATCTTAAGTCTAGCAAAGGACTTAAGTTCAATACTCAACATTGGCAATCATTGTCTTTTCCATGCTTAAGATCACTTGATTACTTAAGATTTTTCTTGAGAAACTGGGCGCAGGTGATTAGTGAACTTACATGTAATTCCCATGGGTGAATTAACAGAAATGTTATTAATAATTTCTAGGAGACAATAATTAAGCTTAGATAGGGCTGAAATTAAGTTAATTTCCATTTTCCAGACTTAAACTTTGTATGGATAGTCCTTAGTTTGTCTTCCATTCTCATGCGGTTTATGCAAGCTTATTATCCCGTTAAATTCTGACTTCTGACCTTTGTCATGGAGAAATGCAACAACATTATACACACGTGCATGTAGACGTTTGACGACTCTAATCCACATACCATAGTGGAGCCGGTGTTACATGTTTTATGCAGAAGGTATTCACCGTTACAACTTTATGCGATTGAGAACCATACATGTATCTGAAGGGCATACCCAGTAGCCAGTGGTGGCCTGGTGAAGTAGGTAATTGTCACCCGCGGGCCTGGTCAAGGACCACTGTTTGAACCTGGGAAGGATGGTTTATCTATCAAGTAGCATGGCTTGTCTCAGAAGTGGTAATAAAGAGACAAAGGTAAACTGCATATGTAATGGTTAGACTGTTTGATAGGTGGTATTGTCCCACAGTCTAGGTGAACATGGTAACACACTACGCCAGCAAAGGCTCGAGTTGTGTGGAAATGCCATGTTCCTTACATGTACATGTAGTTAACTTACAAATATACATCGGTTTCCTGTCACAAAGTTATTTTGCTGGACTGCAAATAGGAAATGCATTGCACGTGGAGGAAATAGGAATGTAATCATCATTCGATAAAGACGACCAAACTGCCTTCAAAAGAACTTCTGCTGCATGAGGTGCATCACAGCGTGTTGCTGCCGTCTACGGACGAATACTACCACAGAACTGAGAACAGATATTGTAGAATGTTGAGACAAGTCCCATCTGCATCAGGCTACATCTATGACAAAACTGTCGTGAATCCTTCAGCCTTTTTGTTGGATACGGTGGAACGTAGCGTAGTGCTCTCTAAACTTCTCACGTGTATCATATACAGTTTGCCTGAGTCCACCCTTTGATCAGTCATGTTACTCAGACCGTCAGCTTAGTTTAGAATATCAGACTTAAGCATTTATTTTGAGATTACTAACCCCGATGGGCCTGTTTGATTTGGAAATCCTAGCCAAAAGGACATGTTTGTCTTTCCTGGGGGTCACACAGAAAACTTAGCACCCTATTGTGCCCCCAGCCGGGGACAACTGCCCACTTGTGACGTCACAATGCCAACCTAACACCAACAACACAGACCTGGGCACTTTCTTGATTAACCTATTCAGTGGAGTTTGCCTTGCCAATCGGTCAGTCCCCAAACATAATAATGTAAGCACACATGTACGCTGCCGGAGTTTGTGGACACAGTGGTACTATCACAACCTGACGATAAAGACCCAGGGCCTAACACAGCCAAGCCTTGGGGATATACACAGGCGGTCACTCTCCGCAGAGTACCATACGGCACTCCAGCCATAGACACAGACAATGCAGATTAGTTTGAATACTAGATATATGCAAATGAATTTGTGTCTGATATTATTCCAATCAATATTTGAGTCTGCGACAGTGCTCTATTGATTACACCAGGTATGGTCATTTGAATATGCGTCTCTCTTACAGATCACAGCACCCACCGAATATAGCCACGTATTTGTACAACTTTGACCAAGAGCTTTTTCACGTTTAAGGACTTATTTATTTTCTTCCATGTTTAAGGACTTATTTATATTCTTCCATGTTTAAGGATGTGTTTATGTATTCCATGTTTAAGACTTATTTTATTTTTCCACCTTTAAGGACTTATTTATTTTCTTCCATGTTTAAGGACTTAATTATTTTACCTTTTAAGGACTTTAAGGACTTGTTTATATTTTTCCATGTTTAGGGGCTTATTTATTTTGTTCATTTTCTGTAAACCGGTTCCATGTCCATATTTCGTGCTGCCTGGGTTCAATATACTGTGTCCAATGTATCTCATAGGCCCTTTAGCTTGCATTAGCATAGTTACAGCTATCATTTCACTGGTAGTGAAGTGTTAACGAGATACATGCACAATTACTATCCCAACCCTGTTTAATTGTGGTGAACTGTATTTCAGACTCTCTCGTCATTTAGGAACGTTAGTCAAAATGAATAGTCATTACAGAAAAAATAACATCAGGAAAACAAATTACCTTCCAAGAACTTCACCTGTCAACTTGTCAAATATCACAACATCCCTTATCCACTCTAGAATCGCATTGCTGGTACACTCTAAGCATTTTACCAGATTACACACTTGTTTCCTTTGAAGTTCTCCAAATAATAAAATCCTGATTCCACAATATACCGCTGGCATCACAGTTTGGGGCAGTCTCAGAAATCCATGTGGACAACCACTGCTTGATATTCTTGTTTATACATTGCAGGCTTTGTATGTGGGCAACAATATCAACTGGTACACTGAGACTGGAATAGTCTCATTTTTAACTTCAAGTGAATAATGACAAATATATGCCCTAATGGTCATTTTGCTGTACGTCCATTAGGATAGGTAGGATAGGATAGGTTGTTTATTTTCACCTTAATGTAAAGATATAACAAAATTTTTACAATATACATAATACTAACAAGGTGACGGTCATCCATTAGCATACAAACATGCCTGTCTTATATTTTGGTGTGCACACAAACATACCTGTCTTACATTCTGGTGTACATCCTAGCATACAAACATGCCTGTCTTACATTTTGGTGTACATACAAACATACCTGTCTTATATTTTGGTGTACATCCTAGCATGCAAACATACCTGTCTTACATTTTGGTGTACATACAAACATACCTGTCTTATATTTTGGTGTAAATCCCTTAGCATACAAACATACCTGTCTTATATTTTGGTGAGATCTATATGATTCAATGACAAGATGCGAAATGGTATGTAGGGATCTCATTATTGCTAAGTTTCAAAATCAGAAGACTGTTTAACTTGACACTATTTGGTTTGAATCAAATTGTCTTACTTTTGGACGAATTATATGTACCAATCCATGGGTATGTGAGGAGTTTCTGCATGTTACACATGTCACCGAACAGAGAACGGTAAAGAGAAATTAAATCAAAGGCATGCCTTAAATAATTGTCTTCCTAATTTCCCGCCTATTTATTTGATGTACATGTATTTAGCTCATGACCAAGGTCATCCATATACCCACTGAACGATAATGGGGACATTATCCCTGCATGGCATACGCAATTAATCACACAGGATTTACTGGTAGCACTCGATAGCCTCTCGAATTAAACATGCATGTCGGCTGAACGACTAGCTGTAAAACCGAACCGATTACTCTTAGTATTATATAAATTCCTCACACTTTGTCAAGTGCATCATATAGTGCTACTGGCGTGTAATCATTAAAATCGAAGACTTTAACATAATCCAGAAATATTCTTAACTAGCGACAATAGAGCAAAATCAGTCAAAGCTTGGGGGTAGAATCCTATGTGTAAAGATATTTGTGTATTAAAGAGCTGAATGGTAGTCCAAAATTCATATTAGCATATATCACACATTTATGTTCTGTGTAAACCCGGGAGGTTCAGCAGAACGGCGATTTGTAACACAATTATTAACCACTATTGTAGATACCACCATATCATTACAAAGCTTAGCTGGGCTTGCATGTACTTGGTCCATAACATTTGCTTTCTGAGCAGTACCTATTAATAAAGTTCTAGTGGCCCTTGAAACCTCTTGGAGATTCCAGTCAGTCACACAACACATAAAAATGAGGAACCGGAGGAAGCTTTGACCAATACATGTATTTTTGAACAGTTGTGTGGTCTTCCTCACAAAATCGCCCCAGCTAACGCATCTGTCCTAGTTCATCCTTTAGCTCACAATATCTGAACACATATAATATATGTATTTAAATTTAGCAGCTGATACATTCGTGGCCCCAAACAAGACACCTTGCCTCGGTTTTCCCATTACGTTTGCACAGTGGAAACATATCCCTTGCTGCACTGCATGTAGCGCGGCATTCCATTACATATATATTCCAACTTTACATGTTGTGAGCAGGGTTGGCAAGTCTTTCCACTGGTGGCAAAATCCATGGAAAAATCAGGAAATTCCCGAAAAGGAAAAAAGGTGTTGGAAAAAATGAAAAAGAAAAACCTAAAAATTTTGAAAATTGATTTTTTTCTTTAATACTACACGATCCAACTTTTATTTTTTCAGCAGGATACTACTGCCCGTGATACCCAAGATAAAACAGTGCAACTGATTGTGGTGCGGTTATCATGCCACTTCCTTCAAGCCTTGGGATGTAGCTTTGTAATTTTCTTCTGTAGTATCAGATTTACATGTTTAGCTAATGTAAATACTCTTGGTACTAGGGAGAAGAAAACCAAAACTCTGGGCAAGACAGAGCAATGCCTCGGCAGCAGCCTTGCTTTGTTTACATTCTTTAGGCTCTATGGTCAGGATGATTCCAGTTTTTATTCAGCTGCTCCAGAACCTTGGTGGTTGGTTCATTAGCAATCAGAGTTGCCTTATATATGATGCTACCAGTCCAGGACAAGGACATCTGCATAGATACTTGCCCTGTAAAACACTGCACTATTCTGATAGTATAAGAACTGCAGGAACTTGGGAAATCTGTTCATTTTGTAGATTTTGAACTGCACTGAATTATAAGATATGTCTACCAAAGGAGGATGGAATCTTGACCCAGTGTGGGACAGTTTGTATGTTGGTATAAAGATGTTAAACATTGCTGCCAAAAAGAATATTAAGGCATGTATAAACATATCTGAATTCGTTTAATTGTATGGGCCAATTCAAAGAACAGATACCTGTCTAAAGATTTCAAAAGCTTCAGTGTGCTCCAATTTTGTCCGGAAAATTTCCATTTCTTCCATGTTTTTCCGGATATTTCCAGTTTTTTTTTCCAGGAAAGGAAAAATATCTTTTCCGGAAAAAACTCCAACCCTGGTTGTGAGCTGTATTCATTTGGAGATGTAAAGGTTTATATGGAGACGGTGAGGTTGGTTGTGTAAGTGCAAACATTCTTTCTCTTACACAAAATGCTAGATTGTAATCAGCCTTGCTTCACAACGATAGGCCGTAGTCAGAGAAACTGGTCATGTCCAGATAATAAGGAAAGGTGTGGAGCCTTTGTTCAAAAATTGTCTTCAATTTGGAAATGCCTAAGAGAAGATATATCTGTTTGCGATATCCATATAATACAACGAAATGACGTATATGCAGTTTAAAAAAAAATGTCCGTGTCGCCACGTGCTATGCCCTACCAAAGAATATTAAAAGCATTACACGTACCAGTGCAGGGGACACAAAAAAAGTTATTACTATTTTTTGTTGTCGCTTTGCACCTGAAACTGATATCCGTGTTGAGTGAGCCACAATGCTTCCTATTGCTGTCTAGAATTTGAATACCGCCTGGGAAGATTTTTCATGTGTTGTATACTAATCCTACTTGTACGTTTTTGTTACCTCCATTCCCTTGGAAGCATATTCAGAGAAAACCAAAATGGGAAATAAAATGGAAAAAGAAAAAATATACTATCTGCAAACCATACATCTCTAAATATCTAGAATTTGAATACCGTCTGGGAATCATTCTGACACTTCTGTACAGTGGTTAAACTTGGGAATTCCAAAATGATTTGTTGTGTGAGCTTTCGTCCCTTACCTTCCCCAGGACCCTTGTACAAGTGCATGTGTACTTAGAATAACGTGGCCACACACAATAATTATATCGCCATGTGTACATGGAACCAGGGTGGGGGTCTGATATTCAGATAAATACGGTAGAAAAATACCTGCAAACGATAACTTTATTTTGGGTACGCCTTGAACAACATAAGCAGAAACAATAAATATGATACAATCAGATATAAACAACATCAGTGTGATACCATGCCGTGTACCGGTATTGCGCGTTATAACGGGAAGTAGTCCCGGGAAGGTAGTTGATACATCCGGTAGGCAGTATATTGACGCTGAGCCCGTTGACCCATAAAATACAGTGGGGATAATCGACGGGATGAGTCAGCACTACACAGTCACATTTAATACCGGTATACACATCGCTACATGTAATAGCAAAGCTTTGTCACCAGCCTAGATAATTCCTTTACACTATATAATAGGCTGATTGCACTGTCATGTGATGTTATGCTTTGCTATAGGGAACAGAAAAAAAAACAGAATTTAGGGCTAGGTTCGTGGGAGGCTTTAGGTAGACTGGTAGTACAGTAGATGTTCTGAAAACAAAATCAAGCAGCCATAAATTAGTATGTTTTGTGGTATTTATTGCAAAAGGAAAGTTGACATTGGTATTTCTAGCTAGGTCGTTCTTGAACATCAAGTTTGTCGAATATTAATAAACATATATGCAACCCCCCGTAAAAAGTTGCTATTTAGCCCTGTCATTTGTCAATTGCTTCTACGCTGATGTCATTTAGGTTTATGTAATTTCCCATTTTATACTTTCATATTAATGGAAATGCACTAAAATTTCTTCTATCTGGTGTTATTTGGAAAGTGATACCTGTCAACTATGCGAGTTGAAATCATCCAAACCGACATCACATGGCATTCTGATTCTAAGCCAATGGCGGGTTAGAATATCAGCTACATGTATCTATAGGGGCTCGCGTATCGATTTAAAATTCGTGACTTTCGTTATCATTAATATACTATGGGCGTTGCATAGGATGGATTTAATTTCATTACTGTCCCCATATACATTTACATCCAGTAAAGTTACAGTATACTCACTATCATGAGACATTAGTCAATACTAGTTTATTATGAGCTATTGAAAAAGGGCATGCAACACACATCCGGCTGTTGTTTAAATATATAACTGCGCTTAAATATTTTCCAATATTTTAGCGGCAGCGTTGATAATGTTGTTCTTTGTGATAATGGACGTACTTCATACAAATCAAATGAGGTACCTACAGTGTTTAATGAGCACTTTGTTAATGTAGCCAGGGACATA
>JAAUYG010082250.1_pt1 | contig 16938 bp, 13 predicted proteins | sample 7278091 | NCBI WGS metagenome assembly JAAUYG01 (sample SAMN14350201, study PRJNA611818) | marine sediment metagenome | isolation source: surface marine sediment (0.6m) | place: French Polynesia: Moorea | collected 2018-08
ATGTGCTGACAAATTCAAGCAGAGATAAAAACCTACCTACCTTTACTGGCGCTATCGCATCATGGGTCTAGGGTCGTCCTGCACAAACTAGGAGCGGGTCGTCCTTGTGAGTGAGTCCACCTGTATTGGAACAGGTGAACGACCCTAGACCCATGATGCGATAGCGCCAGTAAAGGTAGGTAGGTTTTTATCTCTGCTTGAATTTGTCAGCACATGACAGGTACATGACGACCAGAATAAACACTGATATATGCATTCAAGTTAACAATGATTAGTTTATTAGCCGTCTACAGTGGGGTTAGAACATCACGTGTTTGCATAAGTTTCGAAAATTACAGGAAATAGTATTTTTCGGCCTTGGACACTTACATGCAACCATAATGACCATATTTACGTGTTTGTGTAAGTAAATAAAATGCTGTTATTATTGCGTATATAAGGATAGTTTGAATAATGTGGATCTACAGTATACATGGAAACACTGTGTACGACCTTTCTTGGCCTTTATTTACCAATATCCACTGCTTTTGGGGTTCACATTGCAGAAGACTTTGACACATACATCATGTGTCGTTTTGACTAAACCTGTTGTGTTTTGCTATTCCTTTGTCACATATTTCATGTGAACCGCACCTAAATACAACACCAAACACCACTGGGGTTGGGTTAATGAGCGGTAAAAATGGGGCCATTACACCTTATAAACAAGTGAATATTAGCAAATAAAGGCAAAGAAAAGTCCTATATAATCATGATAATGTTGATATGTGTGTTATAGCTCCACAATGTAAAACTTTTGTTGTATAAGCAATAAAATAGCTTTTTGTTTTCTTTCACAAACACATAAGTTTGGTGCTTTTTGGCTGCATGTAAGTGTCCCAGGCTGAAAATTACCATTTCCTGTAATTTTCGAAACTTACGCAAACACGTTCTAGACCCAACTGGTCTATGGAGAGTATATAACCAGGCAACTCTGAAAACAAGCGGCTGGCTTCTAGCAAACTTCGGTGGCCAAGAATGAGACACATTCAGCTTGCTTGTTACATGTGTTATGAAAGTCTGCTCGCTGGGAATCGGCACGGAGAATCGCCAGCAATTTGGATGTCCGCAGAACCCAGATAAGCAGCATCGTGAACATGGTGAAGAACAGGGACGAGATACATCGGCAGTGGGAAGATGGTGCGGCCAGCGGGCATGCCAGCAGCAAAGTGTACGAATGGTTTTGTGCTGCAAGAGCAAAGAACATTCCTGTCAGTGAGAAAATAATACAGGAGAAGGCCGTCATGTATTCTTTGGGGATGGGTCACGATGATTTCACCACTAGTAATGGGTGGCTCTACTGATTTCAGCAACGCTACTCGATCAAGTGTTCTGTCCTAAGTGGAGAGGCAGCAGATGTCAGTGACTCCTGTGGTGCAGGACTGATATAACATGTATACATGGTATAAGCGCCTGCCAGACTTGTGCAGACATTATGACCCCAAGGACGTCTTCAACTGTGACGAAACTGGACTCTTTTATCATGTTTATAGGACTCTCCCATCCCGGTCCATTGTGGAAAAAGGCGATTCCTGCAAAGGAGGAGAACAGGCCAAAAGTGTGCATCATGGTTCTTTTGTGTGCCAGCGCATCAGGAGAGAAACTAAGGCCCCTGGTTATTGGAAACTCCCCAAACCCCCGTTGCTTTTGAGGATACCCCCTGTCCAGCCTTAGGGTTGAGTACCATGCCAATACTAAGGCATGGATGACAACCCACATTTTTGAAATATTGCTCAAAAGGGTGAACCACCAGATGCGCACCAAAAACAGAAACATTTTGTTGTTTATGGACAACTGTGGTGCGCACCCCCACCTAGATCTGTCCCACGTTGAACTTGCATTCCTACCTCCCAACACAACCTCCAAGCTGCAGCTGATGAATGCCAGGATAATTCAAGTGACAAAGATGACCTACAGAAAGAAGTTCCGCAGACATGTCCTCTTCCTCATGGATGTAGCCAATTCCGCCTCCGACATCGCCAAGCAGGTCACCATTCTGGATGCTATTCTATGGATGCGGGCAGTCTGGGACGCCGTTTCAGCCGAAGCGATGAGCAAGTGCTTTGCCAGGTGCGGGTTCGGCAATGAGGGCACCCCAGACGATGACACGGACGATGGCTCATGGGATCCTGAAGATCTGCAACCCCTGCTACCAGCTGGCGTGACTTTACGTGACTATGCGACTTCAGACGATGCCCTTGAAACCCAGAAGAGCAATGACAGTGATGACTGGGAGAAGGACCTGCTACAGTATGACAGGAGTCCCACGGATGCCACCAATGTACCCAACGAAGAAGAAGACCAGAAGATTTCAGTCTCCGCTGCATGGAACCACACCGACGATCTCCGCAAGTTCGCCCTTCAGACAGCCGACCCCAGACTTTTCGACCTGATCACCACAACGTCCCGGACATATTGATGGAGGAGAAAATGAAGACTCGGCGCTCTGTGTCAGACCACTGTGGACAGCTTTAAGTAAAGTGAACTTTTATGTGAACTGTGAGCTGGTGCTAATGAACTCTTATCGTGCTACTTGATGGTGAACACTTATCATGCTTACATGAACTGTGATTCTGTATTGCTATTTGCCTTTTTAAGTTGCCTAATATGATGCTGTATTTTTTTTTTCTAAATTAATTGGATGTGTCTGGTCACACTGTCTTTTTATGTTAAATTGTCATTTTACATGGTTTGAACTGCATATATATAATAATAAATTCTATGTACACGTGTTTATCTTTTGTTTTTGTTGCTTCATTAGTTGTAGTATTGTGTTAATATCAACTGAATCAATGTGGGTGCATGTACTACAATAGGCACAACACCCTGAGCACTGCAGACATGATACAGTCTGGGGAGACACGTGTCCTGACCCTCCCTCATGAGGGCTGCAATTGTTTCCATGCCTAGCTGGGTAGCCCTTGGCAGTTGCGAGTGCATGACCTTCCAAACTGATAGCTGATGCCACTACTAGTAAAGATTCTTGATACATGTACTGGTCTTTTTATGTACATGTACTGAGCTGTGCCACAACAGAAACACATGCTGTCCCTTTGACATGTTGACAGTTTTCGCTTGTGGAAACCTTACCGTGCTTACCAAGTTTTGCCAAATTTGGTGTTATTGGTACTTATATCATGTACTAGAGTATGTTTTCATTGTTTACAATGCAAGTTCTACATAATGTATATTGGCCGGGGAAGGTATGTATACATCATTTACATGATCTATTCATTCCAAAATACTACTATACACATGCTATATGTGAATTACCAGTTATAAATGCCATTAGCATGGTTAGGTCAATAAGGTCATTTTGCCTTTACTTTTAGCACTGATATCAACGTGATCAGTGGCAGAGGTGTAAGGTTTTGTCATGTAGATCTGTTATTCGCATAGCTGTGTTTTACTTTAGGGCATTGTATCAAGAAATGGAGGTGGATCCCTCACCCAGTCAGAGCCAACAGGCAGGGCAAAAGAAACGTAAGAAGAACAAGCAACAGAAACTGAAGCCTAAGGCAGCACTAAGTTCACCTTTGGTTGCAACATGGTGAGTACAAAGTACATCAGGTAAACAATGGTAAACTTTAGTTTTCTCAAAGCAAAGTTTTCTCCTTCGCATGATGTCGATTTTCTGCAGAGTATATATATGCATGATATAATAAATATAAACCATGTAAACAGTATAAAAACTATTAGTCACTGGTAGTGGTAAGATATATCATCCTTGGCAGAATAAGGCAGGACGGGGCTCATCATGTACACATGGTACAGTAGTCTGTTAATTTATGACTTAATTCCACTCTTTTAAAGACCACTCATCAGTTAACCCGCTCGCATTTACTAGATGCAGTAAATGGAGGGCCACTGAGAATGGCAAGATAGTACATTAGGAACATGTGTGTGTTTAATACCAGCAGATTATGTATAATTATATACATCATTGATCATGTGTATGTCATAGCATGTCAGACCCTGTAAATTTACCTCCAGTCTATGTCATTCTTTGGGGCCTCCAGAGACACTTTTAGTAGGACTGTGACCTTAACCGATAGGCCTATCAAAAGTGTCTCCAGAGGCCCCAAAGAATAACACATCTTAACACAACATATACGTAATAGATTTTTCATGGAAGTTAACAGAAGCTCCTTACAAGACCCTCAAATCTCATGCAAATTGCCAACTTAAAAATAATGTAATTAAATGCAGTGCTTACCATGCTTACTCAAGGATATGGGGGCTTTTTGCAGACTGAAAGGGTATTTGTGTACTACTAATACATACATGTACATTTACATGTTGTACATGGTCCATGGAGGGTACATGTGTATTACATGGTCTTTGGAGATAAGTTCCAACATTCGTAATGCCCTATATCATGTATATGCAGTGGTATATTCGGATATTAGTACAGTGGTCCCTTTCTTAAAGGACGCTCTGTAGAAAGGACACCCCTCTAGAAAGGACAAACCCTTGGCGGAAAGTAAGTTGAGAATACATGTGATGCTCCCTTTCAGAGTCTTCCCAATGGACACCTACTAGTATCTAGCGTTACCGGTAATAAAGAAAGAATTCCTTGGCAGAAAGGTGTCCTTGTTAGAGGAGGACGACTGTATATGCATTTTATGAGTCTGTTGCTATATACTTCATTGTACTTCTGTTACCTTTGTTATTTGTCTGCTTGTTACTTCAGGCCTGCGATTGGAAAAGATGACGAAGATGCCATTCTGATACTGTTGAGAAGGTAAGCAATAGGTACCGGTAGTACCTTTAACTGTTTAAACATGTTAAATCGGTATCCTTGGAAACTGTGCACTGTCAGGTTTTACTTACAGCCATGTCTTTCTTTTTAAGTTAAGATCTTAAATCATATTCAAGAACTTACGAAGGGGTAAATCATCACATACTAGTAGACATGATACGTGAGTATCTCCATGGCTAATGGCTAAAGATGGTAAACCTTAATTCAGCATCATCCAATGCGATGTCTTTACTAGATTACTGAACATGCTGAATGAGTCCCAATCACTCCGTGTCTTTACTGTAGTTCTGAAAACCCTCCATTTTAAGACCAATCCATTTTAACATGTTTAAGACCACACACTGCTATAATACTATGTTAGTATGTGGTACTACTGATACCTCTACTGTGTGTACCATTGACCATGTGCAGGACTGGTCATGATGCCATTACCATGATTACTATATATGCAGTGTGCATGTGTACCAATATTATCATGATTTATATATGCCCCATTTCAATAACATCTGCTATATATCAAAATCACATCCTCATTTAGCTCCTACCGATATTAAGGGTCACCCCCATCTTAAGGCTGCCTCTATATTTCATGATATTTAGGGGACCTCCTTTTAAAACTACTAAGTATATTTTCTCGAGTAAGATTGAAGTGCAAGATGACTGTGTTACAACCGATTCTGCTCTGGAGAAACCGGGATGTATATAAAGTTACCCCACTTGTGAGGACCACATTTTGTAGATCCACTGTTAGTCTGTTATTATTTATTCTGTAGGTAAAGGGCACCTGTGTATTGGAACCACATTATGTTGTCCCTAGGGTTATCATGGGTTATACAAGCTGTATAACATAATCACATACAGCAATATCAGTTTCCTATTTTATCCCAAACACCAGAGTGGTAGGTAACATAAAGATATACACTCTCACTTTTAACATGTTTAAATTAGCAAAAAGCAAATTCCACACCCAACAATGCGCAACGAAGAATGACATTTGCAAAAATGTAATTGGCATTCGGCAGCTACCTTTATCATGTCTATCATGTATAAGAAAACACTTAATGGTCACCAAGGTACACTACCTGTTTATTTGTCCCCTTCGGAAGGAACGATGTTTGGTCTAAGAAAAAGTCATATCATGTACAAGTAAAATTCACCCAAATTTTATGTCATAGGTACTCAACAAAGAATAAAATGTTCATTTACCATGTTTAATTTACCTTGGACTGCCCTTGACCAATGATAGCCAAAAAGTTCTCAGTCCAGAAAATCATCTAGCAGCCATCTTACATGGAAAAGCCATTATATGGAATTGTGGCACATTAACCTTCCAAATAGTAATTCCTGAACTTTTGGTCTTAGTCGAGTTAGAATTTACTTGTTTACACCAGAGAGGCATGTAAATTGCTAGTCAGCTGTTTGGATACAGATTTACTGTTGACATGATGTTATGCACTGGGTCTGTTTGGTTTCCATTCCTGAATGATACGGAATGACTATCATGGCTTATAAACCTGTTTGTGTGTTCTGCCTGACTGGTAGTCCTTCCTTGAACATGGTCCCTCACTCCAGTACATTAGGTCTGAAACACAAAGAGAGAGAAATCTAGGGGTACACATGGGTCTATAAAATATGGTCTGATTCAAGTTTTATTTATTAACAGAAACTATGAATCGCAGATCGTTATTTAAAACCCCTGTCTGAATTGTACATCGATATTTAACAGCCATGGTCTAGTCGCAGATCAATCTTTAACAGCCAATGTCCACAGATCGGAAATTAACAGCAACTGCATGCTGCGGATCATTATTTTAGCGAGGGACTGGCTCATCAGGTCGTAGTTTTATAGGTGGGCTCACTCACGAATCGGCAGTTAACATGGTTAACAGGGGTACCAAATTGCTAATCGCTCTTTAGTGAGGCGTGCAAATCATGATTCACAAGATAAGAATATGGTCGGTTCGCTAGATCGAATTGCCAAAAAGGCCGATTCGCGCGATCCGGTCGATTCGATTTTAACCCATACTGTACCCCTAAATTTCATGACTCTCAAATCTCTATTTACAGTATTTACCATGTTTGCATAATGATTTCTGATGTGTTGCTTAGTGCCCTCAGCTCCGCTGACCTTCGACCCAGCAGTGTCATCCTATCTCAGTCTAATGGACAAGGAAAGAAAAAGACACCACGACCAGCACCAGCAACGTACACTCAGAACAGACCAGCTGGGGAGAAAAACCTTAGGTTTGTATGTGTGTGTGTGTTGGGGGTGGGGTATTATCAAATACAAAACCAATGCTGAAGGCAGTGTACATGGTGTACATGTATAGCGATTATGTTCATGTGCATTCTCCTTGTAGCTATTTCAGCTTTACAAATTTGAGGTTCTGGAAATTGGCACTCAAATTAGTTTCACTGATAATATGGAGATAACAAGCACTGTAGAAAGGTGATGAGGATATCAAATATGTCATAGTCTCATTGACCAACATGTTCCCAGTCACAGTGTAAGGTCTGTGTGTTCCTGCATCATGTGCACTTTTTTAACAGCAGCCATGGGAGACCTTTAGGAAGTGCTGACAATACAGTGGTCCCTCTACTTTAAGACCACCCATGGGACTAAGAAAATGTCTCATATTGCAGGTGGTCTTAAAATAAAGGTCATTTAAAATTTTAACACAGAAAATTGCCCCTTGAGATCAAATCAAGCGGTCTTATAATCAACAATGATCAAGGGTGGTCTTAAAATAGAGGGTTGTAAAATAGAGGGACTACTGTACATTGAAATCTGTCTTGAGAGACTACTACCACCTGATGTCTTGAAAGACCACTATTTTGGCAAAAGGACCTTGTCAATATAACTGAAACTGTCACCAGAGACCACCTGTCTTGGGGGAGGGGGGGGCACATTCTTGTGACCAATGGGGAGGTCTTCAAAACAGGTTTTACTGCACATGGCATAGTAGACCACAACATAGTCATGTTTGACATACAGCTGTACATATATGACAGCTGTTTACATGGTTTACCAGGGTAAACCCGTACAACTAGAATGTCTTCCATACGTGTGGTTGAACTTTTATACAGGAAAGGACAAACTGACAAAGTCATAAGAGAAATACCATAGGTTTCAAATCTTTGTGTTAAATTATCATAGGAACCGAGTATTTCAAAAACATACACATGTATCCAATGTGATAACCTTGCATGAAATGACAACCGCCTATCATGATTATGGTGTTATTGGTTTCTATGCTTTAATCTTCGTCAGCCAGTATATACATGTACTAGTACTTGGTAGTGAAACATTGTGCATATTGCTGTCATGGCTACAGGCAGGGCACAATTTAACTGGTGCAGCAGTGCAGTTTGCTACACAAGATCAGATAAATGCTACACAAGTTCAACGATGTATTAGCAATTTTTAATATTAAAATATGCTATTACGCTGAACATTTCATACCAATTTCTTCAAAGCTACAATTTTTTGCTATGCAAAATTTTGAAAGTAAATTGTTCCCTGGCTACAGGAGTCAGCTGGCCATTGGAATGAACGAGGTGATGAAAGGCCTGGAATCCGACCAGTTACAGCTGGTTGTGGTCAGTCGAGCCTGCTGGGAAATCATCAAACACATAGCCACCGCTGTCGCTGCACGACACTGCGCAGGCGTAGCCGTGTCCTCATTGCAGACCGTCCAACCGTTACTAGGGCTCCCTAACGACCCGGCAGCAATTGGCTTCAGAGTGAGTTGCTGATATACATGTAAATTAAGAATTTTAATGGATGAAGCCTTCATTGTGTTTGTTGGAATTTAATCCAGGGTTGGCATATTGACCGGCATACATAATTTCTACCAGAGCAGCTGGCATAAAGCATTTATGCCAGCAGTGGCATAGCGGGGCATAAATTATTGACCTAGTATCTGTGGTATCAGCATTTTTGTTCTAAATGCACATATTATGAGGCAGACTAATATCTAGTCCTGAGGTTTCAGTTATTCAGTACATATTTATTTTACTACTTACTGGGAGCTGAAGTAGAGATCTAACGATTAAGTGATGCATTGGTAAATCATCAATGCAGACAAATTTCTAGAGCATCGATGTTCTTTTTTGAGCATTGCATTGGCAACCCTAATTTAATCCAGATTTTGATCGGTTTAGTAATGTATAAGTTTTGAGAAAAAATCATCTTTTATAATTGTGAAATTTTGTTTTGAATTGAAGTGGTTTCATATCCAAGACTGCAGAAAAATGAACTACGAATTCTTGTACATGTAAAATACATGAATACTGACAGTAAAATATGCTTAAGTTTGTATTTATTTGCACCACTGATGGAGATATGTGTGAAATGGGGTCAAAGATAGCATGATCGTCCCTGTCCGGTGGCCAAATGTTTAGAGCGCCGGGCAGAGTGACATATATACCCCCGTGAACATGGTGAAACGGGTTCGAAACCCATCACGGGCTAATGCCCACGAAATTCCTTTAGTTTATATCAAAAAGATACATGTATGATATGATGTTGCCAGTGTACTTTGAGTACGAATAAAGATATATTATTATTTAAAAAACACAAAGACGAATGTGTACATGTACATGCATGTAATTCCAGATGGTTAAGCCCGGTGGCAACACCCAGTTCAAGGCAATCATCGACTTCATCATTCCAAAATGTCCGCCTATGCAGTTGCCGTGGTTCCAGATGGAGAGAGAATTGTTGCAGATGAAGCAAGAGAATGCGACAACACTGACGGCGACAGAGTCTGTGACACAGGTGACGAAGCAGACGAACATTGCACCAGGGCATCATCGCCAGGCCCAACCCCCGACCCCACTTGCTGACTACAGCCACTTCTACGTGTCTAGAAAATCGAGTCCAGAGGACTCCTCAGCTGGTGATCCGAGATCTGATCTGGATAACTTTCTGTTTGGGGAGACGACGTCAGAGTTTCCCAGTGTACAGCTGGCAATGGAAACGGGGGTGGTCACTGCGAACAGCACCACTACCAGTCGGCAAGCTGCAATCGGGGAAGAATCTGTTGGAGTGCCTGCTAGTGGCAACAAACGGAAAAAGAAACAACTGACTAAGGCACAGAAACGAGCGAGGAAGCAGGAACTTGCTGCAGCTCAAGGTGGGGTCACCACAGATCCAGATGGGGTCACTGCAGGTCAGGGTGGGGTCATCACAGGTCAGGATGGGGTTACCACAGGTCAGACTGGGGCTGCCATGAAAATAGAGCCGGGGTGTGCAGATCAAGCCACTACCTCTACCCCATTCTGGACTGACCAATGGAATTTTCCGACCAATGTGGGGGGCTCTGTACAGAACTCCTCCGGCTGGATGCAGGGAACAGGAACACAGTCTTTCTTTACTGGCACTCCAGGGAACGTTGTCTCCACCAAACCCGGCAGCATCGGGAACACACTGCAGCAGATATCGTTAGACGATGGCACATGGCCCCGCGACCCCACGCAGTCCCAGGCTGATGACCCGGAGGCGGAAGCCAGAAAGGCTGCAAAGTTGGCCAAGAAGAGAGAGAAGAATCGGAAGCTGAATCAGAGAAGGAAGGCTGCAAAGCAGGCTGCTCGGGCCGCGTCCGGGTACCAGCAGCCAGTCGGTCTCATGATGATTGGCCAAGCCCAGGGATCTAACGCTCCTACTGTCACATAGCAACACCTGTGAGGGACTCCCAGCTTGGTGTACTGTAATAGCCATGGTGACACACATGTTGAACGTTGGTCATCATGGTAACTGGACATATAACAGACTGCGGTAAACTCATGGTTGCCATGGTGACAATTATAAAGGATGGTGGGCAGCCCGGAACATTGCTGACCAGGTACTATGTTGATGTACCATATACTGCTGTTTGAATGCAGTAGTTGTGTTCGCCGAGGAAAAGATTTCGGAATCCTTTCAAACCAATGACTACAACATATGATGGTGTTAAGAAGACGCGTAAAGCCAGGTTGAATGCTCTACAGAATGGAAGTTTGTGTTCAGCTTGTACAACTGATCAATAAATTTTAACAAGAAGCCTCGAGTTTGAAAACTTCTAATGTATGAGTGCGGGTGTGCCAACTTAATACAAAACCCTGCTACATTGCAAGTTAGTACATCATGTACAGGTAGCTGTGAACATGGTGAAGCAAGAGCCTTCCTTGGATCCAAATATAAACCAAGCATAGTCTCCCCCCCCCCCCCCCCCCGCCCCCCATTTCACAAGCCTTTAAGGCCTTCATTATAGACCACAGTTAATTTCGTCTTATTATGTAGATATTGTGTACTAGTGAACCTTTATTTTAAGATCACCTGCCATCTACATGTGAGACAATATCCGTAAGGTCCCATGGGTAGTCTTAAAATAGAGGGACCACCGTTCTACAATTACACAAAGTCCTCCCTGGATGTTACCTGTGACATTTCCATGGGATAATTTGCTGCGGTACTTATATAATAATTAGCGAGGTCAAGAAACATTAAATGAATAATTAACGTCAAAATGATCTATGCAATTTTACGTTATTTTAGGCATTGTGTTATGGGCAAAAACATTAATCTTGTAAAGATAAATTAATTATGAGGATATGAGAATATTGCTGCGATTGCCACAATAAAATATATTGAGATAACTTTAGGTTACAAAGATCAATCCAGTTAATGTATTCTGATGCAGAAGTTAATAAATGTGAATGATTAATACAATTGTGAAAGGATGTTGACTGGCCATTGCTGGCATTATGCCTCCTGATAAAACCCCCGAGTGTATGTAACTGATATTAACCATTCAAAGTTTCTTCCGGCTTCAATTTTCTCAGAAATTATTTCCAAAGGATGATTCAAAGAACATACATCTACCATGCATAGAAGGCTACAAAAGATAAGGGTTCAATGTGTTTAGTGGTTTTAAATTGGTGTTGAGACGAAGACTTTGCAACAGTTGGCTGCCTGAGCTTTTGATAATCTGTAATACCGAGGTCACATTCAGGCAGAAAAATATGGTCGAATTGAAGGTTATCTTAAATGGGAGGATATTTATATTAAAAAGTATAAGGGTTGTCACTGACCACTGCTGATTCGCATTTTTAAAAATACAGTCAAACCTGCTCTAAAGACCAATCATATATAATGACCACCTACTTATAAAGACCACATTTTATAAGTCCCCAGAGATATACTTTTTTCCATGTTATTGAACCTGCATATAAAGACTTAACCTGTGTATACATGTAAGGACCATACTTTGTTGGCCCGTAGGGTGGTCTTTATACAAGTTTCACTCTACAGTCAGCCAATTCTTAACATGGAAAGATTTTTTGACAGGGATTACTGTGTAGACAATATAGACTGGGGGGCAATGTCAAAAAAAAAATACTGTGTGAACATGGATAAAACAACTTGCCAGTGAGGGTGATTATGGTGAATTTAAGTTTGTTTCTAGTCTTTTTAACTTTTTTCCATAAAGTCACTGTCTCATCCCAGGGCTTGTACCGGTACATTAAAAAAAAATATTTAGGTACTAGTACTTGAGCAGTGGCCGGCATACAGGGTCCCTGTCTTAAAAGACACTCTCTAGAGAGGACACCCATCTAGAAAGGACACATTCTTGGCAGCAAGTTACCGTGAATGCATGTGACTCTCCCTCTAACATGTCTAACCGTGTGACAGCTCTTGTTAGGACAGAAGACTACTGTAGAGACTACTGTATGCGTATATCTGGTTGACACGCACTAGTATACATGTATGTAGTAATGCATCACTTCTCCATGGCCAATTGCTGCCTGCAGCACCTAAAATTCTGTCATGCAGAAATTGAAATGTTTTGCATGCATGAAAGCAGCAGTTGCTATTTTTGGTGTGCGTTTGTACTCGGTGGTCCGCTTTCATCATCTGGTGTGAGTTTTATGTGTAGTAGACAGTAACAGAGCATGCAGTGGTGCTGGTCTGGTAATGATCTCATTTTAGCTCTATGGTGTGAGGGAGTCGACTTTAGATACATAGTTTTGCCATAAACCAGTTCAGTGGCAACTGCACTTGACAGTTTTAAACCACCCGTCAGCGATTGAAATATGTCTAGGCATATGCAGTATGGATAGAAACTATGGATCATGTGTATTAAACTGAATGTACATGCATGCAGCATCATTTATGAAAATGACAGGATATATAATGGTCCCTATGTGGTGGTCTTAAAACAAAGGGTGGTCTTAAAAAAGGTGTACTTAAAATATTTAGCAAACCTTTAAAAACACCTCTGATATAAGATCAAGCGATAGCAGTGCAAGTATCAGATAGCTTGAGGTTATACATGTATTTTTACTGTTAAATTGTGGCATTTCGGCATATTCATATCCCTCTCCTCGGGGGGTGCCTGTAATTTAAGGTACAATGTACTACGTTGCAGTCATATTCAGGCTGCTGAATGGGTTGCATTATCATCATTGGGCAAGGTAACTGCAATGTAGTCAGTTTATATGGTTCACTACAATGGCCATTGTGTGTATGTCTTTAAGACCACCCAATTTAGCCTGGCAGTAAACTGTGGTCTGAAATTGAGGAGGGTCTTCAGATTAAAATGGAGGGCTATTTGTATTGAAAGACTACATGGACTAGCATAAGAATGATATTGATGACCAGTCTGAAATAGATTAAGGGGAAGTCTTAAAAACAGAGGAACTTTAAATCGTAAGGACCACTATATGTGCCATATACACCTGCTATAAGCGTTCTTGGAACAGGAAACAGAAAAAGTTTCAACTGTGCATGCATTAGCCTGTCCCTAAATGGTGACCACCCGCAGTACTTTGTCCCGATGTCCTCAACCTGACACAAGCAGCGTGCATGTATGTCCATGTCACCTCCAAAACAAAGTCCCCCAAGTGCTCGTCTTGCTTCTCGTGTGTGCGCTGAAGTGTGAAATTCAAACGGAGGTAGGTACCGTACCTTACCCGCACGCAGACATTTAATTGTAAGTACGGGGCTGAATATAGAAATGCTAAACTGCTCTTTTTTGTATTTGCTTGGTAATTTGGAGAAGGTGGCATGGTGGACCGCATTTATAGGGTGCAAGTTGACTGGGGGGGGGGGGGGAGGAGGAGGGGGGGGGAGAGGAGGAAGGTATTGTATGGTTAGAAGGAAGCATAGGCAGTAGACTGTGCTAAGGCTTTGTATGCTAAGGCAAGTGATATGTATGTATACCCGGACTTTTAAATCGTCATTTTATGCTTGATCACAGCGTGTGAAAACTTTTGTGGAATACTAAGTATCTGCTACATGTACACATAGAACACTGGTTAAAGTGAATGTAAAGGTAAGATTTTGCTTTTCTATGTGCAATTGATATATGGAAGTTAGGTATGGGCATCATTGTTGCAACAATGTACATCTGATGTTTGTAGATGCTAACGTAAATCAACAATATTGATCCCATTTCAAACTGATTGATTTTCCTCATTCAGTAACTTTGTAATTATGCATTGAATAACAGTTTGAATATACCTAATCCATATTTTAGCGAATGCCACACTGTTAAAATGAAAGTTTATTTTCTCTTTTCATACATGTACCAGTATAGCTGTTATATTCGGGACTGCCTGATAAGCCTCCCGCTTGCCCGCCAGCCATGGAATCCACCTTCACGGTTCCCCAGGCAGTGCGTTGCTATGGTGACGGGCTACGGTTTGGATACTGTAACCATCCTATCGTCTCTACCATAGATACCCAGACAGCAGGGCCGGGTTAGTCAGCTACAGCCAAAGGCTATATTTTTTACATGTGTACTTAAGTTTGACATTATTTCAGAATTTAAAATTTTAAGTTAACGTACATTTTCTTGAACATCAGCTACATCATGTTTAAGAAGTCTGCAGTCAAGAACGGAGCACACATATAAAGGTCGTCAGATATTTATAATATTGATGAAGGCACCCACTACAAACAATACCAGAAAGGTGCTCATGTGTGTCAATCATCTTCCTGAAAAAGAATTATTTTGTGTTTTTTTTTTTAACTTAAACTTCAATGTAACATGCCTTGGACAATGTACATTGGATTTGGGAAGGGGGAGGGATGCAGCACATATGCATATATAATATATACAACATGTAGCATCTATTTTCTTTGTAATCCAACATTTTCCAACTAAACGCCTCATTTACGGCATGCCTTGTCAAATTTTGCCCCCACAAGCTCCCTGGGCCCTGACCCCATAACAGTAAACCCTGAAACTATATGATCACTGGAAACTGTTAGACCGTCTGAGAAAAAGGTCCAATTAATCATGTAAATTGTGTAGTCATCAGCCCGGGCCCTTTCGCCATGTTGAATGATACATAAAATTGGCCTAAAGTATCCGATCACCTCATCATTCCAAACACGTCCGGCGATTATACTGACATTGGTGTCAGCATTCATATACAACCCACAGTACATGTACAGTAGTCCCTCTATTTTAAGACCACCCATGGGACCAAGAAAGTGTGGTCTTATATTGCAGGTAGTCTTAAAGTAAAGGTAATTTAAAACACAGAGTGGCACTTTGGGACCAAATTGGGTGGTCTTATAATCAAAGGTGGTCTTAAAATAAAGGGTTGTTTAATAGAGGGACTACTGTTATTCTAAATTGCCAATTGTATGCTGCAGCAACATCAAGACTATGTACCTGTCATATAAGACCTTATTTTCATAATTAACATCACCGGATGATCTTAAAAAAGAGAAGTCTAACTGTCAGATGTATGCACTATTTATAGCGTAAAGGTAGAAATGTTCACAGGAATTAAATGTTTGCAGTTTTGAAATACATGTATGCACATGTTCACAAGAATGTAAGTTTGCTGCCAAATAGTAACACTGGTAATCAACATTGTATTGTTTAATTTACCTTTGCGAGGATTAAAGTTTTAGATTTTGCTTAACTAACCTATGAAATTAGCGGAATAAATTAATCGGCAGAATTTCTACTTTTACTGTATGCAGTCAAAATCTGTGGAAGAAAACACCTTGAAAATTTCTTGACAAGCCTCGATTTGCTTGCAGGCACATTCATTGACATTGTACAGAAGTCCCTCTATTTTACAACCCTCTATTTTAAGACCATTCTTGATTATAAGACTGCTTGATTTGGTTCCAAAGGGCAATTTTCTGTGTTAAATGGCCCTTATTTTAAGACCACCTGCAATATAATACCACATTTTCTCGGTCCCATGGGTGGTCTTAACATAAAGGGACCACTGTATACGGTTAATTATTTATTTTTTTCTGTATTTCATTTACCAGTGTGTGACAATCATATCCTTTACACATGTTACATGGAATTTGCAGAGTAGTATATGGACAAGTTTAATGGAGTACACATATGATATAGTTGAAGTATCTAATTATCTGGGAACAAAGATATCTTTCACAGTGTCCATCCATGCTGTAAACAACCTGCATTGCCTTTCACAGACGGAAGGAACAGCTAAGATTGCTTTCATGGCTTATGGTGCATTCACAATGGCAATTTATATGACTCTCAGGGTTGGGAGGGGGATGGGGCTTACTGGTGTAGAGTCGCGTTTTAAATTGATCTGAAAAAAAAATACGAAGGAAATGTACCAGATCCCTCTAGTTTACAAGTCCTTATTTAGGTAGTAAGACCACCTGGTTTATAAGACCACTTATTTAGGTAGTAAGACCACCTAGTTTATAAGACCACTTATTTTCTAGTCACAAATGCAGATTTTGTGGACCATTGAGCCTTTATTTTAAGCCCACACCTTCCATTTAAGACCACATTTTCAAGGTTCCTATCCATGGCTGGTCTGAAAATAGAGTCACTCTAGATTGGGCTCTTATGCCTTTTACATACGTACCCAAACAAAAAAATAGATAGGCTTTTCAACCAATGAGGTTCAACTCATGTTCAGTTGCAGTTCAGTTGAAGTTGAGTTTAATTTTTCGCATGCAAATGAGGTTCTATTCAACTGTTGAACAGTAGTTGAATGCGGGGAATGTTGACGCTCAATTTATAGGTTCAGCTGTGTGTGGGTGTTGAAATTGAGTTGAATTGCATGTGGGTGTGCAGTTGAATTTGAGTTGAATAGGAGTTTAATTTTTCGCATGCAAATGAGTTCGTATTCAACTGTTC
>JAAUYG010288738.1_pt1 | contig 16934 bp, 13 predicted proteins | sample 7278091 | NCBI WGS metagenome assembly JAAUYG01 (sample SAMN14350201, study PRJNA611818) | marine sediment metagenome | isolation source: surface marine sediment (0.6m) | place: French Polynesia: Moorea | collected 2018-08
ACGTTATATATATATTTTTATTATAATAATAGTAATTTGTTCATAACATATATGAGAACCCGGTGGTTGAATGTTACACATATACAGCATTGGGGGGGGTAGGAACCAAAGTGGCTGGATTAAAGAGACGCCACTGTAGTTCCTACCCCCCCCAATGCTGTATATGTGTAACATTCAACCACCGGGTTCTCATATATGTTATGAACAAATTACTATTATTATAATAAAAATATATATATAACGTTTTTTCTGATGAGACATTCTGTACACAGAGTCAAAATGAAGGTGGAAAAAAATTCACTCCCAAAATATATATAACATGTTTTACCATCATACCAAATCAGAATGAGTCTAGAGGAAGAACATCTTCTTGTTTTTCTATATTCAGTCTGGTACAGTATTAGACTGCATGTTATGAAGCTTATGCACAGTTTATATTCTCAAGTTTTAGCAGTTGATTTCTGGCCTTTCTTTCCTATTTCAGCAATCAATGCTGATGGCTATAACCTGTATTTGGTGGATGATCTAGGGGAGGTAAGGAACAGTATTGGTACTCGCTTTTTTTCAGTGTAACAGAGAATAATGGTGCTTATACGTTCAGTACAGTTAGCAAGTTGCAAGTTGTACATGTATTTCTTTTGAAAAGCCCGATGTGCTGGTATCTGCCGTCAGCCAATTCCAGAAAAATATTAAGTCTAGAAAGGGATTTAATGTCACCAATCGCCTTGGTAACCACAAGGCTCTTTGTTGCTAATTCTAAACTATGCCATTCACTCTGGACCTTCATAAAATGGCCTGATAATAATGATTAAAGAAGTGGTACATGGACATGATTATAAAGACAAATTGAATAATAAACAATTAGTGTATTTTTTTTTTCTTTTTTTTCAGGATGTGTATTATTATGCCCCAAATTCTGATGGGTAAGTCTATATTATTATTATAATGATTATTTCAAAATAATTTGACTATGAGGATAGCGGTTAGTACACTGAGCAGTCAAACTTCCATTTTGCTTGCTACAGACTGTTTAGCTAATGCCTGTAGTAGAAACATTAAGATCAAACTTGCGATTGGCTGATTTATGATGCATAACAGCATAAATGTTATTGGTTGATAAATAATATTACGGGCAGAGATGTGATTGGCTGATTTACATAAAACAAGCAGTGTGATTGGCTGTTCCAGGAGCAAAGATTCCTCTGTCTGCTGTCATCCTATTGGTCCAGGGACAATCACAGCTGCTTATGTGGCCCACACTAAGGAAACCTTGCGGTTACCAGAGTTTACTCCAGTGAGTTAGTTGTTTTAAATATAATGTACATTAGCCAGGAAAGACCATGCATGTTCCGTATTAATCTGATACCATATATATACAAATATCTTGCTGAAGTTGCTGTTTTAAGGAATAAAAACTATTTACAGTTCTGGAATGACTGTGTGTAGTAGTTTCAATGGTAGGCTTTCATTCCTGTGATATTCTTAGCAATCCTAGCCACCTGTATTAGACTACGTACTGTATAATACCTTAACATCTTAGTCTTTTATAGTCTAAAAATAGAGGTAAATTGTTGTCTCAAGCCTGTTTTGATATTTGTACAGAGTGGCATCTTATTTTACTGTTGCATCATTCTGTTCAATAGAATGTGGGATATTTTTGTTACAGAACGAGCAGTTTCCCTCTGGTCTTGGGATTGGTGGAGAGTCTATATACTCAGTATTGTTACAGCCTGTGCTACAATCTTCAGGCGACGTGGTTGGTAAGCCAATAAAAATGTCCACTAGCTTGACCAGTACAGAAGAAATGAACGTCTATGAACATGTAATGGTCATATACTAGCATTCACTGTTTGTTAGATTAAGGCAGACAGATTACACACAAGCACAGGTTCTTCTGGGAGAGATTAAAAAAGACAACCTGTCAAGCTGCCTCCACGTGGCCTGGCGCAGTTATTAAATTTCCTGTGCATGACGAGGAAACATGCATCCATATACTAGTATCTAATGAAACCATGGACATCCAATGATTATGACTAAAACTTTTTCGTCAGTTTAGATATACGAATATAGGAGGTTAAAGCCTCCATTTAAATGGCATGGTATATTATATATCTTGCTGCATTTCATATTACAGATAATACATTGTATTCCCAATTATTATCATGGCAAACTTAAGCAAATGTTTTTTATGTGTTTCAACAAAGATATCGCGGCTGTTCGTTATCAGTTGCAGTAATTAGGCACTTCATCATACAGTTGAATGTCATTTTGAGTCTTTGTTTCATATTTCAAGTATTGGATGACACCATTCTGCTTCAAAAAGCCACATTTTTGTGACACTGAACTTCATACTTTACACACATATGAATACATGTGTACCCAGTTCATGAAAGGCAGTTAAAACTTAGTATACATCGTCTTATTCTTATTTCGTGTTGTGTGTAACTTTAAGCTACAAAAGATTGTTACAAAAGTTTGTGCTTGTAGTTTGTATACAACCAGTCTGGTTGGTTTTGCAAACCAAAGACAGTGTAACTTTGTATATACCCCGGTAAAGACCACCCTAGGGACCTACAAAATGTGGTCTTTATACACAGGTGGTCTTTATATGCAAGTTCAATAACATGGAAAGTGTATCCCTGCGGATCTGCAAAATGGGGTCTTTATAAGTGGCTAGTCTTTATATACAGGTGGTCGTTAGAGCAGGCTTGACTGTAACAGACGAACCAAACACTTCTATCCAAACCATTTGGAGTTTATTGATTGGCAGAAGAAATGTTAGAACTTGGCTATGGTGCTGTATTATCAGTGTCTGTGGTAATCTGACATTAATGGAACCATAGAGTGGCATTTCCACAAAAAAAAAATGAAAGTTGGTTTCTTGCTGCCGAAAAATCCACAACCGAAACTACGTTGATAAGCTGCATCATTTGGTAAGGCCAGATCTTAAAGATTCGGTTGGTGGTATATTTTGTGAAAAGAGGCCCACAAGACTTCAGGCTTTTTATTTTTCTGTGTGACAGAGGTTGGCAGGGAATTCTTTGTAACCCTAAACCTGTGCCATGAGTGTCTGCGAGGGACAATTTCTCTGAAAACTCAGGTTTCTGTAGCCTCATTGCAGTAGGCTGCAGCAGCAGTGGTTGAAGGACCCTCCTTCCTTTGAAGGACCTTCCTGCCATAGTATATATGTGGGATAGAGACTTCAGTCAGTCAACTAAATGCCACCCCCTGACATTTTGGGTTGGGGCAGACCTTTTTGTTCCCTTCAGGATATACTGCCGGAACAATTATTCAGTGGAAACCATCGTACCTTGGATTCCAACATGGAGACACCAACCCCCCCCCCCCCTGAAAAGTAATAATAAAAAATAAGTGAGGAAAACTGACTTGAGCTGAAAGCACAAAAAATACATCTGCAATTGATGGTACTAGTCTGCATGTTGTACTTGAATTTTCTAGCCTGTATAAAACACCAAAATGCAGATTAATGTAATGTTTATAGGCTTCACTGCCCGAAATCCACCCTGCTGTTGTATTGAATGGAAGAAAGGTTAAAGATTGAAAGCGTGTACACTTAATAAAAATCACACTTGGATGTTGCCTGAAAATTTTATCACCATGCAAAGGTGGCACAACAACTTAACACCAGCTGCATACTGAAGCTGAATTTACATTAGAAATGGAACAATTGCATACTGAAGCTGATATTATATTGGATAGAAATGGAATAATTGCACACAGAAATTAAATTAGGAATGAAATAATTGTATATTGAAATTAAATAAGGAATGGCAAGTAAAATTAGGAATGGAATAGCTGCACACTGGAGCTGAAATTAAATTAGAAATGGGATAGAAACAGAATAGATTTAGAATTTTTAGTGATAAACAGGAAGAAATATCTCTGCAAATACATTAAGGGATAACTTTATTAAAATTTATTGGGGAAAAATCAAATGTAGACAAGGTAAATGATGAGACAGGTTTTTTTTTCTGGAGAAGGGCGTTGTGTGATCTATTTCCACAAAACAACATGTTACTGTTTGGAAATTTTTGCTTCATCTTTCTAGGTGTGATCGAGCTTTATCGTAACCTTGGCAACAAATCCTTCACAGTGGATGAAGAGGAGGTAAGAAAACCGGGTCCTGAGGGGAAATGTTGATATGGGGTCCATTTTCTGTTCAAATGTCAACTTTATGCACATTTTGTTTCCTACTGCTGTAAACAGACTCAACTTTGATGTATATTCTTGCAATGATAGGATAGTAATGCCAGTACATTGACCATGACTGTATTACATTTTTTTCTGCCTGATGTATTGACTACATGTATTGTCTTGAGTGTGCATTTTACCTGAAGTAATATCACGGATCCAGTTCTTATTTTTATAAAGTGTTTTGCTCTTTAGTGAGGGCTACAACAAGTTCTCAACTGCCAGCCTTAAATTCAACTTCACAAAAATGTCCTTGTGTGCAATCCAATACAACTTTCACTGCCCTTTTTGCGAGGGTTCTTCGGGAGACAAAACTCATGCAATACTATTATCTGGTGTGCAGAGGATATTGGTAATGTAATATACATTTTTAGACTGCCTTTCTCTTTGTAAGACAAGGCACATTGAATCAAAAATGGCCGTCAGAATTTAAAGGCAGAATATTTATTAAATTGGTCTTACCTTGGTAAGATGGCTTGATATAATGTGTGCATGAATATATTAATTAGCTCTTATTAATTAAGATGCGTTGAATGGTAGCATATAATATCAATTTCTAGAGCACCTTATATCTTTGTAATACAAACTCCAATTTAGGAGCTTTGCTGAAAAACGGCAGTCAAAAATCTTTGTCCTAATTAGCATATTCATGACCAAAGCAGTCAGCTGGAGGGTTACAATAGGAAGCTCAATTGTATGCGAATAATGAAGGTTGTCTGAAACAAAATGTAAATTTTGCATTGAGATTTGTATTGCAGCAGATCATTTATACTTTGCTAGTTTATATGGTCGGGTGTGGCATGCTGTTCCAGATCTCTACCAATATATTATTGTTATTGAAAGAGCCAGTATTGCAATGTCACGAGGTAAAGCCCACTGTATATGCCCATGTGTCTAACATGCTATATACCGGTAATATGGTACACAACTTATAATAATATGTGTACATATATATAAAACTCCCGAACCTAACCAGTAATCTGACCCACTGATAACAGACCATACTAAATTTGTAGAAAATTAACTCTGACTTGTAATATTTTTGCTGTGACTAATTGAATTGTGTTTTAGTACCAATCAAACGGTGTGATGTGTACAATATATCTTTATTCTGAGATGAGTGAGAACTCTGCATAATTTTTGCACATTAGATTTTCCCCCACACTTTATAACCTTCGATCATTGATATCATATACTTCCTGAGATGTACCTTGGGTTGATCTAGTTAATTTTGTAGGTTTTCCGTATATTTGGTAAGTTTGTAACATGTAAAATATGCTGTTGTTGGACAGGACCCATTCATGGTTCATTAGTCCTATTCACAGTTCGTTACACAGTTTTAAAGTGTCCATAAAGCATGATACATATAATATAAAAAAAAAAAATATGAAACTATTCCTCTTGGAGCTGCATTCTTGACAGATGAAATGTTTGCCTGGATTAATTAATAAAACTTGAAAATACATGTGTATATATTACATCACACTGAGCAATAAAGCACATCTACTGATAGAAAATATTCCCCTGATAGAGGGATCAAAAGGAAAACTACAAAAAACTAGATTATTAGTAAGTTTTTACTTCTGCTCAGTAATTTTGTGGCATATTTAAATATAACATCACAATGCATTCTTCAACTTTTTTTGCATCCAGTATGCATGGTAGAGAAAAGAACAAGAAAAGCAGGAATTCAAAAAAAGTAGGAATTGAGCTTAAATATTTGAAGACTTTAAATATTGTTTCCACCATTGTGAAATGTATTATAAAAAATATATGAAATTCGGGTTATTTCCTACGTAACAGTAACCATGGTGACAAAACTTGAAAAGTCATGCGAAGTGCTAAGGAACAATTTGTGAATGTGATTGACATGTTCTCATAGAATTTTCCCTTTCAGGCAGTACACCATTTTCCTTCAGGCTGTTTAAGTTTTTATCTTCACTAATATTTAAATTAATCCACTTTGAAGAATAATATTGCTGTACCAAGTACTTTCTACACGCCTCATTATGTGTGGTACGTACTTTACTTTTAAAACTTCCTATTTTCTCCCCACCTAGATTGCTGCCAGTTTTGTTATCTGGGGTTCGGTAGCTGTGCACTACTCGGAGGTACCGGCCTGCCTGAGCAATGTGTTACATAGTTGCTTAACTAACCTGTGTTAAATTATTGCATGGACGTTGTTGAGAATAAATCGTTAATTGTTTGTTATTAGGTAGTAGTTGTTGGCTCCAGATTTCAAACTTGTGGACATTTAGATATCAGTGGTGGTCTTCTTTGCCTTCTATCAGACTGATATTTTATAGAACATATATATGTTTTGCTATATTATACACTGTCCTTTTCTGTCCTATAATTGTAGTCAAGGGCTGCTTTCATGTTTGAATCTATAGCTTTAGACATCCTGAACATTGCCAGATACTTTTAAAATTCATTTCCTAGATACACGCTACACATGCTAAACCTACAGCTACTGATGTTAGTATTTCCACTTCGCAAAAGACCTGCATCATAAAATACGAAGTCCTGTTATGTTAGATTTAGGTTAATATATATCCTCCATATCAATAGCCACAGCTACATTTTATCTATAGAGGTTTAAAGTTACTTTTCTTTCAATTTTAAATGTTAGCATGCATTTTAGAAAGAATACCTCAGGTAATATATTTTGTGGCTCGCCTGATAGAACTTTGTCAGTTAATGCTTTCATTGTTGCGATAGTTACATAATGTACTACTGTCTAGAGGTACTGGTACGCATCTTTGCTTATAGTTGATCAGCTAAGGCCTGAGGATTTAAACTGGGAAAATCTCATCAGTCTAAATGTGCACTTGCTCCATTTAAGTATGGAAAAGTGAGGGCACAGTTCACACAAATTACCTGTCATTACTCCTCCTTGGTTTGTTAGTTAATCGCTGTCTGAAATATTTTTGGTCGGTGTTCATTGTTCTGGTTTTAAAATGGAAGTACAGTGGAACCTGGGAATTAGGAACACCCAAACAACTGTGAAAAACTGTCCTGAAATTTGAGATGGTCTGATTGTCATCTCATGTCCATTTCTATGTACTGAATAGGCCTAGGGACTGAAGTAGCTGTCCTTAATTCCCAGGTTGTCCATATTTCTCAGGTGGTCTTAAGGCAAGTTTCACTGTATATATTGCAAAGAATTTGCCTATATAAAACCTGTAAAATTCTATGTTAATGTCTTGCTTTATGATATTCAAAGAGGCACCCTGTTGAGTATCAAGAACAAAAGTGTCATTGTAGCAGCAATACAATTACAAATACGATCGGAATTATGGATTTTCATCAAACAGTTCACTCATAGTCGGATCAGACTGGGAAAAAAGTCCCAAATATGCTTATTAATACTCAGACTGAATTATGGAGTTTTTGCCTTAAAATTACTTTCTAATACAGTTTCTTGACCTACTTTGTCCATTTAGTTGGAAAGGACATAATGTATCCTATTAAGATATCAGGCAATATAGTAGTATTTACAGGCTTAAATAACTCCAAAACCAAACTTTCACAGTGAATGACATGTGTTTGCCGGTACATGTATTTGGAAGTCAGAGACCATGCATTTTTTCAACACACATGTATCCGGTATAATGTGCCGGTAATGGTACATTATTACTTTATTTTACAGTGACTTTGCATGGCTTGGAGAAATTGTAATAGTATACATTTCAGTTCTACCCGTGTATCAAATCAACAGATAAAACTACAAGTCCATATACATGTAGTTTAGATGTGTCTCAGGAGGTTTCACAGCTATGGATATTTGGAGCGATCGATGAGGAAACAATACTGTGGTATCTAAATATGGATTACGGGAGACATATTGATTTTCGCTTGCTAGTCTAAGACTATATAGTCCAGGACTACATAGTCTAGGACTACATAGGAAATGTTATCAAACACCTCAATACCTATCCCATTATACTATACAGTTGCATGAACTTGAGACAGTAATCACCTATTTCTTGCAGAGTCTGATGCCATGTGCATGTAGTCCATTAATTGTGTTCGGTAACACACATTAGTAGTAATTGCTGCATGCCGTTTTATTTCCGTTTATGTGAGATCATCTGAACGTTCTGATCATTCTGATAAAATTCTGATTCTTGTTTGTGCATGTTGTAAGCTTCCCACAACTGCATGGTTTGCAAGTGATGTGTAGTGTTGATATTAAGTGGTGTTTTCACTTTAAATCTCTTCTATTTTTCACTTCGAAAATTGGCATACGTAACCAGCAATGCAGAAAATTACAGGTACCCGCAGTACAACATCTAAGTATCAGTACTTGTGACATCACATCTCTATTTAATGTGTTAAATTTAGAAGCCAGTACAATACCAGCCTGTCATATATAAATGTTGTTTTATCCAGCCCATCATTTATATTGGTGTTTGATGTAAAATGCAGAATATCTTTATTGGAATCAGTTAAGCAATTATATTATTGTTCACCTTGTGTTATAGGATGTAGAATGCATAAGTTCACCTATCAGGACATTGAACTGAAAGGCACAAACTTTGTGTGAAAACAGAGGTATGGCATGGGCACTACGTTTACTAAAATTGTTTGGATTGCACTCCTGCCTAATTCCAGCAATTGTCAGATAGTATCTCATAACGCACAAACTGTCTTTGCAGATGTACCACAGCATGACCAAACAGAGGAAACTGAACGAGTTCCTCCTCACTGTTACCAAGTAAGTAGGCCTAGCAGGCCATACAACATACCAGGGATTTAGGGGGGGGGGGGGGGATGTCAGGCTTAAAGTCGACTTTCAACCTTTCGACTGCAAGTTTGATTCGGTGGGGTATGCAACTAGGTGCAAGTGTGGTGAGTTAATTTGGACATGTCTTATTTGGGCCGAATGATCTATGCCAACAGTTTTTGGGTGCCAAGCCACCAACTCAATTCCGCCACAGGTGAGCAGAAAGGAATCACTCAGACCATTATACTGACTCCAAGCCAGCCAGTTGCCTGACTCATATGCCATTTAGCGCTAAGCTGAGAAGCGCAAACTTCCCAGGTTTACGTCTTTGGTGTGCTGTAGTCGGGGATCGAACCTCGACTTCCCGCACCCCTCGCGGATGCTCTAACCACTGGGCTATGGGGACGGTCCCAGTGATGGAGTGATCCAGTAAGCTACTGTGGAACCCTGACTTATGACCATCCCAGAAATAACAGACCAACCCCAGAATTAGGACCACTTAATGGATGACCAAAGTTACACACCAGCCCTCTTCTATGGTTTCAGAATTAAGACCACCTCAGAATTAAGACCACTTAATTAAAAATTTTCATAATACAGACCCCCCCAGAATTCCACTCTCAGAAAATGGAAATTCCATGCTTAAAGTTAAAAAATCTTTGCTCAAAACTAGAAATTCTGTGCTTAGAAAATACAAATTTTGCACTCAAAAACTGCTCTAAATACACTGCCCAGAACTCTGTGCCAAGAAAATGCAAAGTTTGCAGTAAAAAAAATAAAATTCTGCGCTCAAAAGAAAATGAAAATTTCACACTAAAAAAGTGCAATGATGCTCTAAACAGACCGCCCAGAATTCGGTGCTTAGAAAATGGAAATTTTGCAGTCAAGAAATGGAAATTCCATGCTCAAAAATGGAAATTATGGGCTCAGATAATGGAAATTTAGGGAAATTTCCCCAGTGCCATGGAAAGTCGGTTTTACTGTAATTTTCCGTGCCAAATCGGTAAATTCCATGCAATTCCACGCTGCCACATTTAAGTCGAAATTCCACGATTGTGGAATCCTGGAGCAACTGATAATATTCATGCGGCATCCTTTTATAAATATCTGTAAGATATGTGTAATGCAGTTACAATGCCAGGATTAATTAATTTGATAGTCTCAGGATGAAAGCTGTTTTTAAGCTCCTTTAATGCTTTGGCAACTTAATGATTGAATACATGCAATAAGTTGGCAAAGTACGTCTAATTAAGTCTTCTCGAGTCATATGAATTATATTGAGCCAGCCATGGACTGTGGGAGTACTGTATGTAGGGCATGTACAATGTAAATGTAAGTAAGTGGGGGCCAGAAGATGAAGAAATTAGAAGAGAAAAAGCAAGGTCTTTGTACATGGGAAAAGAGGTTGCTGGACTGATCCATACCAGAAAAATTTTCACTGGTTCAGCATCACGCTGCATGTTCTGCTGAAAACTGGATACATTGTATAGGGTGTCTACATTTGGGGCCAGCATATCACTGCCATCATCAGAGGGTGGAATTGGAAGTCATTCAGTAGTTGCTTGTAGTATTTCCCAGGGGTAATAGATTATTTCAGGAGATGCAATAGGGATTCTCGACACGACCCTAACGGAATTACATAATTATGCATTGTGGATCGACGTGTGCACCACCAAAAATTATACAGTGGTCCCTGCATTTTAAGGCCCCCCATTCAGACAGAAAAATATGGTCTTAAATTGAAGGTGGTCTTAAAAATGGAGGAATATTTATATTGAATATGTAAGAATTGTGCCAGTGATGGCTGGTCTTAAAATGCAGGGAATTGTTAAATAGAGGGGTCTTAAATCGCAGGTACCACTGTATATACATGTATATATTTTCATGGAAGAGTACCGGCATTGAAAATTATGATGGCAAAATATTCTGTCGCAGCAGCAAATGTAAATTTTATTGATTACTTTGAAACATATTAGCCAACCATTATGAAAATGTTACACTGTCAAGAAAAAAATAACGGTTGGCTTTGTTGGAGATCTAGGCTTCCATAAGTTTCCTTTCATTTCCAGATCCATATTTCAAGATATTGTAAGCATGGACACTGTGATAATGAAGATTATGGTAAGTGATAAATATTAGTCTAACATGAAAACCAGCCTTCTGTATGTATCCAATTTGTATTTTTTATCTTAAATTCCAAGAAATCCAGTTTATTTATTGCCTTAAATAGTTTGTGTCTTGCTTAAGAACTTTTGCATGACCCCCCTCAATATTTTTATGTGAAACAAAAGCATACACCTGTTTTACATAACCGTGGAAGGTTTCATCTATATACAGCGGGTAATATCTATATTTCGTCCAGGTAGAAAAATCTATTTGCATATTGCAGGTTACTGAATGTATGTGACATTGTTGCATCTACATGGATATGCCATATATTTACGGGTACAAAACGTTGTGCTGAAAATTGAAATTCCTCAAGATTCAATGTACTTGTATATGTCTGAATTTTAATGGTGTACCTGCAGGTGTGGTAAAGTTAAATGCAGAAAAGTTTGTACTGGATGACATAAATGGAAAGAGTTTCAAAAGGCTGGTTTACAGAAAAATATTAAGTCCAAATGTTAAGTCTTTGGTACCGAAAAGACATTAGCTGCCATTAAGTTAATTATAGGATTTAAGTTCCAAAACTTCAGTATGGAAACACAACATTTTCCAGTAAGGTGATATGGGGCTAAGTTTATTTCCAGATTTAAGGATTTTTCTGAAATCTAGGGGGGGGGGGGGCAAGGGGGACGTATAGAAATGTTTTAGTATGGTCATGAAACTTTGATGAAGTACACATACACATGTAGTTGTGAAAACAGCAATTTGATACTGAACACAGCCTAGGTTGCAAAGTGGGGCATTATTGTGATAGGATGATTAATTTGCTGCTGAAGGGGTGACATTTGCTAAATTGACACAAAAAGACTCCATTTCTCAGTGAGCCATTAGTTACATGGTGGGGGGAGGGGGGGGGGTAGCAGGATTAATTTGCTGCTGGAGGGGTGACATTTGCTAAATGACACCACGACTCCATCTCCACTTCTCAGTGACATAAAGGGGAAGGGGGGGGATTACTGGGGCATCCTTGTTGAAATATTAGAAGGAAGAACCATGGACCGGTATGTGTTATCATTTAAATGAAATCATTTATAGGCAAGCATTACTAGGTATTACAAGTACATGTACACATATACTTACAAATACATTGTAGCAATAAATAATGAACAGGTAGGTGAAACTCAAAAATACAGTTGTTACACCCTGCTGTGGATTTATGTTTGTGTATTTACCCTCTTTGATACAATGAAAGATGTACAATGAGTCTGATACCAGATTCAGGACATACTGGGTTTATTGCAAGCTCTAAGACTAATGGTTATGTGGTTATAGACATCGTGGTAGTGTGTAACTGGGTGGTTATAGACTCATGGTTATGTGAGGCTGTAGATGATGGTTATGTGTAGTTATAGACCGATGGTTATCAGGTGGTTATGGGCATGGTTATGTGTTGTAGACTAATGGTTATCAGGTGGTTATGGGCATGGTTGTGTGTGATAGACTAATGGCTATCATGTGGTTATAGGCATGGTTATGTATTATAGACTGATGGTTATATGTGTTAACCCTGTTGGTAGGGTTATGCCCAGACCCTGGTCACAGCAGACAGGGCATCCCTGTTTCTGTTAGACCATGCTAGGCAAGAGCTGTACGCCCGTCTGTTTGACGTTGGGGGTGTGGACAGTGGCGCCACACCGGGTCCCAGACAGGAAATCAGGTAGAGGTCACAGTCTTAATTAACGCTGAGACTGACGCTGACAGCTAAATATGTACACCTGAGACAAGTGATCAGGGGCATATATGCCAATGCTTGAATGTTAACCACTACATACCTGATGCATGCGCTAAGTTACAGCCTTAATATATACATATACAAGCATAGAATTTTACACAAGCTTTTAATACTCAGCTTTGTGAGGTAAAAATATATATATATATATATATATCTTTGAAACTAATACTTTCCAGAAGTGCATGAAAACATGTAAACACCAGCTGGAATATTCTGATATTGACTGACAGCTGGATATGTTATGTCTTGGTCATTTCCTTCCATTTCATTCTGATTGCTTTCTCTGAGACTTGGGAGACATAATATATTTAAAAAAGAAGCATCTTGGTGGCAAACATTGAAGGTTTGGCATGACCCCAAGACTATACTGTACAATATATTTTTTTCTAGAAGACGGAGCTTGCTAGAACCATATCAGTGAGTCAGTACGCCATCGACCATAAATATAGTAAAAGTCTCATTTATGATGAAGTATTTTTCAGAATAGTAGTGACCTACTAGAGTGGCTTTGACACTAAATTAACCTCAGTCCATATTTCACTATATGCTTAGTAAATACAAAATTGTCGAAATTTTCTATTTTTGCAACCAAGTGAATATCTTAATTAGTACAGTGAAACCTGTCTTGAGAGACCACTGTCATGGGGGACCATCTGTCTTCAACGACCACAAATTTCTGGCAGAAGGACCTACATTTCAGTGAAATTGAACCTGTCACCAAAGACCACCTGTCTTGAGAGACCACATTTTTATGGCCAATGCGCTAGTCCTTTTTAAGACAGGTTCTACTGTATTGTGTTGGTGGCCTTCAAGACTCGCTGCTATTATGGTTAATCAGCAGAACGTTGTTTGAAGTGGGAGTTGGGAGTGATCACTTTTTTCTTTCCTAGGGTGTGACTTTGACCTTCCGTGCTACATGCCGAGGCAGCTGTAGATCTGCTGTTTATACCTTTCACACTTATACAACTGAGCAAAATGCTAAAGACCGAAAAATGTGGCTTGCTGGGAATGACAAGTTCTAAAATGCAATCAGTCAATTTACAGTTGTTATTACTCTGTAGCTTTGTACATAAGAGCCTAATTCCATGCAAGCCCGCTTTTCCGTTTATGCTATATCGCTGCATGACGTGTTCTACATGTAGACCTCTCGAAGACAAATTTAAATATTTTAATGGCATGTTTTGACACAGCTTTGTGTAAATAATTCGGTTGGTTTGGTTTTTCCCCCTGTCTCTTTATTTCCATTTCTGGCTTGCTGCAATATGCTTCATGGCATATCCCCATGGCAACCTGGTACCCCCACACTGGCGATGCCATGGAAACCGACTTCACGCACGTGTTCCCTTCCCTTCCCATACATTGTGTATGCGATACGACCGTGAACAATCTGTCAAAAGAACTATGCCAAAAAGTTGGTGAATGCCGACCGTACCGCTCTCTTCCTGGTGGATAACCGCACCAAGGAGCTTTACGCGCGTGTCTTTGACATGGGGGATGAAACCGAGGACAATGGCTCAGCGTCTATACAAAAAGAAATCAGGTTTGACATATTGCCTCAATGTCGTAGAACAATGTTCTCTCACATAGCTTATATCATGCTGTATAGATGATCTGCATGCCTTTATGTATATATGCACTATTACTGGTCTAAAAACTAGTTGACTCTGCTACCATGCTGTTTAATATGGCTTTACTGTTTATTTTGTTTGATTATATTTTACTAAATGTGGAAGTTTTGTTCCTTTCATTGATTTATAATAGCATGCACTGCAGCTCTGGGATTGGGTTTATGAAAATGGAAAACTTTTGGAATTTTTTTTTTTTTTTTCAACAGTCTTGTTCATGTTATTAGACCCTCACTGTTTACCATGCCTCCCTGGTTGTTGAGACTCATTTGAACAGTAAATAACCACATAATAATTATTATCCTAAAAGTAGATATGAGATTAAAACTTGATCAAACTTGATTGCAAATTACAATGTACATACTAGCAAATTTGATGATATATTAAAAGTATTGTATAGTGTAGGCATCATCATGAAACTTATATTCACAGGTACAATTCATGCTGTTTACATTTTAAATTTAAACATGTACATTTCATTTTGTATCATAGAACTGTAACTTTATCATAACTTAAGTGCAAAAACTAGAAGTACATCCTAAAAAGCATACACACAGCTTGAAAATCAAATTGATTGCAAATAAGGAACATGAGAAAACAATGTTTTTTATGCATTCATGCATGGCATTATGAAAGTGCAAATCTTAGCAAATGATGGTAATGTTACTAATGCATGCCAAATTATTCTGCTTTAATAATTGTAAGCAATGCAAAAGTGATTGCAAATGAACGAAACAATGTTTTGTGCATTCATATATGCCACTATGAATAATGCAAAAATTTACCAAATGATGGTAATGTTGCTATTGTTTTAGTAATTGAAAGCAAATGCATTTTGATTTCTTGATTTGTGCAGTGCTGTGTAAAAAAAAATATAATGTTTCATAATTAATATGCACCTGACAAAAGTGTACATATTAAAATACTGTGCAAAAACGTTATGCCCCCCACCCCAAGCTATAAATGGTGAGAATGGAGGGGTCTTAACTTTTTTGTACAGTATATTTGCACTTTTAGTAATGTTACAGTGTATCATGACATATCCCTGCTTGTTATGTAGAAGGAAGTTACAATTTATTCCAATATTATTCTTGCATATTGAAATTGAATTACATTTATTTTTATATATACATGTATGCCCGTGTGCCTATATGTATTGAGAATATTGATAAATGCATTCTATAAGCCATGGCTGAGTATTAAATGACTATTGTATGCATGCCACTGAACAATGCCGAAAGACGTATGCTAAAAGTCAATATAGGTATATCCCTTCTTTAAAACTGGAATAACTGAATCATGCATATTACCGGTAACTCTTGTTAAGGGAAGACAGCGATTTAGTTGTTGTACATTATGATGTTTTTGAGTAGTGCTAGCTGTGATGCTTTAATAACTGTTTCATATAGTGAGTATACCATGTTATGAGTATTTTAGAAGACAGGACCTCTGTAAAAATAGGTTTAATAGTTTTAATAATTTATAGTACTATGCCGTATTTATCGTACTATGCCCCATAAATTATCAAAACTACAATGTATTAGACCTGCCACTCCTGTGGCTTCATACATTACATGTACATGCGCCATGGTAGCTGCAGGTGACATAGCTTAATTACTGATACATGTACTGCTAATTGCTATACTACAAGGTAACTTCAATATGAGGTATGAATATTATCTACAGTATTATCGAATCAAATTTGACAATTGATTTACTTTGACTTTGTTACAAAATCTGTAGACTGTAATGTCTCGGGCATGTGGACGTTCATGCCTATATGGTGTTCTTGCTTATCATATTAGTCATATTTCTCAACCAACGATGCTCAGACACTGTTAGAGGTCTTGTCTTGAGGCTTTCATTAATACAGCATCTGTAGAAGAACTCCATCACTGAACATGTTGTAGCTGCCCTGGTTCTGCCATGGGTTAATGTGTGGCCTCTCGTGTTTGCCAGATTCCCGATGGACAAGGGAGTGGCTGGGTTTGTGGCCTCCACGGGGCAGATCCTGAACATTCCAGATGCATATGCAGATGATCGGTTTAACAGGTAAAGAAACACAGATAATCTAAAGAGACAGTTGTATACACCATGATAGATTAATTGTGAGAACACCTTAAGCTAATCACCTAGACTTTTAAGTGTACAGTCGTCCCCCTATGATAAGGCCACCCTATTTGCCAAGAAACTGGCCACATGAGAGAGATGGCCTTTGGCAAGAGGTAGAAGTAAATGCATCCATAGCACCAGTGGTGCCAAAAAGTTGTGGCCACATTAGAGAGGGTGGCCTCTGTTGAGTGGACACTAAGAGAGGGATCACTGTACTTTTATCTTATTATGTTAGTAACACATTATTCGTTTTTTTTTTTTTTTTTTTTTTTTTTTTTTTTTTTTGGGGGGGGGTGAATTTTTTTAAAAATTAACAAAAACAAAGTCACTTAAATAAAGAATAAATTAAATAAAAAAT
>JAAUYG010249694.1_pt1 | contig 16929 bp, 12 predicted proteins | sample 7278091 | NCBI WGS metagenome assembly JAAUYG01 (sample SAMN14350201, study PRJNA611818) | marine sediment metagenome | isolation source: surface marine sediment (0.6m) | place: French Polynesia: Moorea | collected 2018-08
ACTTCAGTCCCTAAGTCTATTCATTACATAGAAATGGACCTAAGAAATAAGACCACCTTAGAATTCAGGACAGTTTTTGACAGTCCCTTGGGTGTCCCTAATTCCCAGGTTTCACTGTACATGATATATACAGGTCTTAGGACCACAAGTCCCAAAATTTTCATCCCTTTCGCTCTACGATTAACCGTTTTCAAATATTCAACAACTTAAGACTTTCCCATTGACTCCAATGTTGAAGTTTCAAATTACCACAAAACTCTAAAACTTGGAAACATTGCCAAGAAAACTAACAGCCTGCATGCATTCCCCCACTGTAAGCAATGTCCTCATGAAACTTGGCTGGGATCGGATGAAAAATGGAGGAGGAGTAGCATTTTGAAATTTCCAGCCCTATGTGGTCCTGAAAAATTTAAAAGTGCCATAAAATGTTTAATTTTTAGCAGATTGCCAAAAATCATAACAGCCTGTAGTCCCCCCTGATTACCACAGTTTGGTAAAGTTTGGTTGAACATGGATCAAAACTTGGGGAACAGTGGCTGTTTGCAAATCTTAACATCAGGAATTTTGTAAAGTGGACCAAATGTCCCCAAACAGAACTCTAAAGGATCAGACATGAAAAGTACCCTATATATTGAGTACCTAGCACTGCAAGTCAAAAATTTTCATCCGTTTCACTCTATGCATATGCTACGATCAGCCATTGTCAAGATATTGCACATTTTAGGATTTCCCATTTACTCCCATGTTAAAATTTCAAATGACACAAAATATATAAAACTCGCCCAAGAAAAGTAATAGCCTGTATTCCCCCATTTAACCAATGTCGTCATAAAGTTTGGATGAGGCCCCAATGAAAACTGGGGGAGGAGTAGAGTTTTGAAATTTCTGGTCTCATGTTCCTGGGATAACAACAAAAAAATTAAAGTGCCATAAAATTTTTAATTTTGTCAGGTCGCCAGGAAAACTATTACCGTAAGTTATCTTCCCCCCTGACTACCATGTTTATCATAAAGTTTGGTAGAAATTATACGAAAACTGTGGGAGAAGTAGCTTCTTGAAATTTCCACTCCCATAGGGTCCCATGTTAACAAACACGAAAAAGAATTTGTAAAAAATTGAAAATTTTGAGAAAAGAAAATTTGGTCAGCGGATATGATGAATAGGAAACTTTCCACAAAATTTGGTCTGGATCCAATTCAGTGCAACTGTTTCTCAGAAACCTGAGTTTTTGGACGACAGACACATGACGGATGCGTGCACCACAACAGTAGCTCTGCTGACAGAGTGAAAAATACAAAATAAATGTTTGATACTGTTTATTTCAGGCAGAAATACCAGTATGGAAGATCAGCTTCCAGCTACTATCTACGATGTCCCCACACCATCTCTGCTCATTGACATTGACAAGGCAAAGCAGAATGCCCAAGCTATGATTGACAGGTGTCAGAAGATGGGCATTAAGCTTAGACCCCATATGAAAACCCATAAGTGTTTGTAAGTGAGTTTGAAAATTGGTTGGACAAAAATTTAGTTTTGATTGATGTACCAGTCACTTCCGTTTTAGAGTTTGTAATGTAGAAAAACATTTTACAGTGTAAAATCAGTCCAATGTCTTTGTCTTAAGTCTTTATTTGTGGCTGGCAGTTGCACAGAGTGGTACAAATTTTGCCCCATATAAATTGTATGAAATACTTGGTGAACAGTTTTAGGGGGAGTATATACCCCCCAACAGTGCCAGATCACCAGATTTCTCTGACCCAAATCACCAATCACACAAAAAAAAGAATAGTCTTATCACCAAAATATTAATGTATTACAAGAGTGTGGACAGCCGTTTTCACGCCTCTGGGCATGTAGAGAATGTTTCACATGCTAGATATATACATATAGTCAGTCACCAATCACGTAATTTCAACAGAGCCCCATAGCGATGCACTGAAAATGTATGTACTCCCCCTAGTTTTATGCAAAAGGGCCTTTAAAAGGCCTCAAACCGGTGGTACCGGGTACATGTATAAGCAAATACTTCCACTTATCACTATGACTGAAACATTGTCAAACTACTCTAAGCTCTAATCACCCTATTGATCATGCTGATGGTGTTCATCTGTCCAAACATTTTCAGAGAACTTGCAGAACTGATGACGGCTGGAACCAAGCGTTGCATTGCCGTCTCCACGATAGCCGAGGCCGAATTCTTTGCCAACGCAGGCTTTGACGATATTACTCTTGCGGCATTGTTTACTGAGTATAAACTGCCAAGGTGAGATCTGTCATTACCTTTCTTGTCCCAAAGCTGAGCAATTTACTGAAAAAAACATGCAACAAGGCCATCAACATCTAATAACATATGTGATCCTCAGTTGTTAAAGTTGGACCATTCAGAGTCTGTGTTCGCATGAAATTTGATACCTGTGCATCATACTGGCACAGTAGGATACATATAGTTTTTTGATTTTCTCCAATATCATGCCACACTGTTTTGTTTTTTAATGAATAATTTTTTGATGCTTTATACATGTGTATAATTAGAGATATAATGATTAATCAATGCAATGGCAGATCGTCGATTTGACCAAATTTCATAGACCATCAATTATCATTTGTGTGCATCGATGCATCGGCAAACCCATCCATTTAAGGTCCCTCTCCTTACAGCGGTCTGCTGCCGTATTGAGTTTTGCTTTGAAAGTCCTGATTTGTTATGAGCAGCGCAATGGGCATTACCTGGTATTGGGAACAATATCCTTGGTATATTTTAACGTCAAAATCAATAAGCAATGCAAACAATTATAATTGAGAATAACTGCCATTTGTTGAGGAGCGATAACTGGGAAATTGGACGTTTTTCCTGCAGATGTTTTTTTTTTGTAGTGATGCATCGATAACAAGACTGCCAAGTCTTGGTTCATAATTTGCCTACTGATTACAACTCTAGTATTAATGAAGAAGACAAAGCTCTTGCCTACACATACACAAGAACAAAAAAATGCTTGATTTCATGTTTCTTTTCCAGGCTATTAGAGTTTGTAGCATGGATTGGTTGAAGGAAGTATTATTGGTTAAAATGATGTTATTTATTAATGATAAATCGCTGTGTAATATTTCTTTCTTGCTTGAGCTTTCATTTCTGTTTCACATGCGCAACTTTTTTAATGAAGCTACGGGGATACTTATTTCATGTTTGCACTTCTATGTAATGGCATGTTGACAGCAAATAAGCAAATGTTTTGTAACTTGCAACAGTGTGTGCCATCGAGCATTGCATCCAGATCTAGTTTCCGTTTCTGTAATAAGCGCATGCAAACTTCTGGAGCCTCTATAGTTATTATATTTACTTAACTGTGCTAGCTAGACCATTTGGTGGTAGGGCAACTAAACATTCCTAATGTTATATACATGGTGAAGGGAAAAATAAATGATAAAAGCATCACACTGGCGGCAGACTGAGTCAGGATTTTGTATGTTATCTGGTATGCTGGTACACTAACCACATCCATCATTTGCTGCTGCTTGTCAAATTTTTAGCCTGCCATCCTATTTTACTTGGCCCAGTTTAGCCAGCCATCCTATTGTACTTGGCCCAGTTTAGCCAGCTATCCTGTTGTACTTGGCCCAGTTTAGCCAGCCATCCTGTTGTACTTGGCCCAGTTTAGCCAGCCATCCTGTAGTACTTGGCCCAGTTTAGCCAGCCATCCTGTTGTACTTGGCCCAGTTTAGCCAGCAATCCTCTTGTACTTGGCCCAGTTTAGCCAGCCATTCTATTATACTTGGCCCAGTTTAGCCAGCCATTCTATTTTATTTGGCCCAGTTTACCAGCCATCCTATTGTACTTGGCCCAGTTTAGCCAGCTATCCTGTTGTACTTGGCCCAGTTTAGCCAGCTATCCTGTTGTACTTGGCCCAGTTTAGCCAGCCATCCTGTTGTACTTGGCCCAGTTTAGCCTGCCATCCTCACTGATCCTATTGTACTTGTACTTAACACAGTTTATCCAGCTAGCCTGCTGTACTTAGCCACGTTTAGGCAGCTGCCATTCTGGCCTCGCTCCAGAGCTCGTTGTGACTACCGCACAATAGTCTCTGTGCTGGCAACAAGACTCTGACTAGGCAGAATGGGCAGCTGCCTGTTGGAGAAAAAGCAGGTTATAGCAAAAACATTTAATGACTTAGTAGACTCGCTGTTCAACACTGTGTGAAGCCATACTAGTAGCTACTTGTATCAAAAGTAAATTTGTGCTAATTAATAGCGAGTATTAACCCTGTGGTGTGAAAATTTCCAAGAAAAGTCATGAAAACAAAGTAGGCTCATGATTGGCTAAAGCTTCGGAATTAACAATGTCATTGGCTAAAAAGGCATCACATGACCAAGGGTAGTTCGCCAACCGAATGAAACCGACTAGTCATTCAAGTTGCGATTTTGTCTTTTTTGTGGCGCGAAATACTCCTGTTATTTTCCTGTACAGATTACTATTTTCAGAGAAGCTTCTTATAAGCAAACTCATTTATGATTTCCACTAACTGTGTTAGTAATTCCTTGCTTGTGTCTCTACTGTAGTATGATTGTAATGATCAGTCTCTGTGTCATAGTTGATTTATAGTCTTTGTGCAATAAAATTCATTTTGTATTAGCCAAAGCCATGTCATCAATAGTTAGATTTTGTAGCCTTAACAGGCATGTATTCTTTAATCTGTCAAATTAAAAGTATATACCTTTTAGATATTGTCGTTTTCCTGATACTATTGAAATAAATTTGGAGCTACATGTTAGCTACTACTAACAAGGACTTTAGTTTTAATAGATATACATTGTAATTCTGATCTTATGTAAGACTTAGCTTTAACAGGTATATATAGTTCTAACTTTATGCAGAAGTTTTTTTTCTGCATCGATGTATTGTTGTGTGTTATATATTAAATGTGAATGGTTTTCTATCTCTAGGTTGAAGGCCTTGTCTACGAGGTTAGAGAAATTCCATGTACTGGTGGACAGCCAGTGTTGTCTGGATCTTCTAGAACAGAATCCTCTGCCTGACAAGCTGTGGTCCGTCTTCCTGGAGGTGGACTGTGGCTACTCCAGAGGTAGAGACTGGTTACCTGTACAGTGAAACCCTGCCTTGAGGCCACCTCAGAAATAAGACCACTCTAGAATTAAGACCACCTCAGAAATAAGACCATCTCAGAAATAAGACCACCTCAGAATTAAGACCACCTCAGAAATAAGACCACCTCAGAAATAAAACCATCTCAGAAATAAGACCACCTCAGAAATAAAACCACTCTAGAATTAAGACCACCTCAGAAATAAGACCACTCTAGAATTAAGACCACGTATTGGATGATCAAAAGTTTACACACTAGTGCTATATTCCTTAACAATTAAGACCACCTCAAAATTAGGACCAGTTTGGCCTTAACCATGAGTGGGCTTAATACAGAGGTTTCACTGTACAGTATACACTGCCTATCCATAGGGAAACTTTGGAGAACGAAGCATACAGTGAGACATCTGTATTAGAAGACAGACCCTTCACACCTGTCTCCAATTACTGAAAAAAAAATTATCCTTAAAATATGTGTATATTATGCCGGTACAGTGGAGCCTCGGGATTAAAACCCCCAAGGGACTGATATAATAACCAGGGGCCAGTTTCTAGAATAATCTTAACGCCCACTACTGATCTTAAGAATGAAAAAAAAAAGAAAACAGTTGTCAAGGTGATCAGTGAACTTAAGTTTGTTACCAGAATAAAGATTTTGCCAGAATATTTTTACAGCAGATTTGTGGATCAGTTCCTGGAAAAATCTGAAGTCTAGAAACAGACTTAATAAGTTCACTAAATACCTTGGCAACCACTTCCTTTTCCATGTTTTAATACGATCACTAGGGTCGGGTGATCCCAGGAAGGTGGTCCCAGGGAGATGGTCATGGGAAGTTGATCCTGGGGAGTTGGTCCCATGGAGGTGGTCCTGAAGTGGTGGTCCCGGGGAGGTGGTCCTAGGGGTGTTGGTCCCAGGGAGGTGGCACTGCTAGGAGGTTATCTTTATTTTGACTTGTCATTGACATAGAGCCTATATGAGGTGTTGGAGAAACACCTGCTTTGATAAGGCACTTGAGTAAGAATATATTCAATCTTAATACGGCTATCTATGGTCAAACTGAGTTCATGACATTCAGGGACTGCATATCTGTCGGGAGTGTAACAACTAATCTACAGCATCCATGGCCCTCTTGTCCTTCTCTCTGCCATCAGTTGGAGTTGTATGGGATGATGATGCTGCCGTCAGCTTCGGAAGGAGGCTCGCCGCATCACGCACGATCAATTTCCAGGGTCTGTATGTCCACGAGGGCCAGTCATACAATGCTAAGGGCACAGAGGAACTCCAGGCAATCAACACAGAGGCCACAGAGAGATGTCTGGATCTAGCCAACAGGTCTGCATCAATGGGATAATATGTTTTCTAGAACATTTCAAAATACATTGTATTATTTTTGATCGCCAACTTAGCGTTGTACATTCTGATTTATATTTTGTACACTGTAGTCATGTATGTAGAAGTGGCCAGTAAATAGTCAGTTTTGACTTACAGAAACTTACCCATGTATAGATTTCATTGCTTCATTTCAGATACTGTCTTGGTATTATGAGTGTTTAGTAGGTGATGACGTAATTAATGAGATCTATGCATTACTGGTTTGTCCATACCGGTATACAGCAAAACTTATATATATGCATAAAGATCACCCTAGGGACCAACGGGATGTGGTCCGTATACACAGTTGCTCTTATATACAGGTTGAATAACATAGAAAGTATACTCCTGGCGACCTGTAAAATGTGTTCTTTAGAAGCAGGTGGTCTTTATTTACAGGTGCTCTTTAGAGAAGGTTTGACTGTATTCCATTGATTCTCCTGCACTTTAGGTTGCGATCTGCTGGGGTGCCGTGCCGAAATGTTGGAATGGGGTCAACCCCTTCAGCCAGCGTCCCTGTCGAACTGATGAAAGATATCACAGAACTTCACCCTGGAAACTATATATTCTATGGTAATCTAAAACATGCCAAGCCATGCCAAATATTGGAAAAGATAATTGAATGTACAAACATATTTGTATACTGTATTTTTGGGGTATACACTGTTCTGTTAGCTCAAGATGGGTTTGAGTAGTAGTAGTAGTAGTAGTAGTAGTAGTAGTAGTAGTAGTAGTAGTAGTAGTAGTAGTAGTTATAGTAGTAGTTAAGTAATTGTAGTAGTAGTAGTAGTATTAGTAGTAGTAGTAGTAGTAGTAGTAGTAGTAGTAGTAGTAGTAGTAGTAGTAGTGGTAGTTGCAGGGTAGTAGTTAGCGGTAGTGGTTGTAGCAGTAGTAGTAGAACTTTAAGAGTTTACATGTAGCTAGCTAATAACTATCCTTTTGTATTTGGCCCAGTTTAGTCAGCTACCCTATTGTGATGCAGTGGATTGCCAGAATTAGGACTACCCCTTATCAAGGCCAAAGTGGTCTTAAATACAGGATGGCCCTATTTCAGAAGCAACACAACCTTGATGTGTAACTTTTTGGTGTCTATTATGTGCCTTAATTCCAGGGATGTCATAAGATGGGAGACCACTGTCAATTTTTTAGATTAATCTCAGGTTACAATGGAGTTTACATAGTGCGCCTTCTTATGTGTACTAATATCCATCCAAACACAGCAACTTTTGTTGACAGTATATTAGTTATACCATGATTTTAAGGCATGTACTGGTACATGTAGTTGAAATTGAATAAAATTCAGTCCAGCATATGCGTCTTTGGTTTTTGATAGATTATATACTTTGTGAAGGTGTCTCCAAAGTGTTTATTACTTTGCTAAAGGTGCTTAAAAATATTCAGTATGCTTAAATAAAAAATAAGGGACTCGGTCTTCATTTAATCAGTAATACAGTAAAACATTGACTTTTGCATACATACAATGTACATGTACCAATATATTATACATTCTAGATTATGATGGATAATTATTGAAGCAGTTTACATAGGCTGCTCGAGTCATTCTTGCAACCAATTAAAGGTTATAATAATATCAACTATTTATCTTATGTAGAAAAATATCTACAGTCAGTAAAGAGTAATGTGCTCTGAAATGAAACCATATAACACAGTTATGCATGCAGCCATGACAGTTGTAAATTCATGTTTTGTAAACTCCGCCAAATCTTTTGTCGTGATGGTAGATGTACAGCAGTCGAGCATTCCATCGTGCCAGGTGTCTGACATCGCAGTTCGTGTCGCCACACGTGTCGTAGGAAGCTACCCGCACAGGGAACAAATATTAGTGGATGCCGGCTGGACTGCCGTTAGTCTGGACGGCAAAGGCATGCTTCCCAATGGCTCCTTCTGCATCTTCTACAACGAGCCAATGCTCAAGTATGTGCAGTGGTCCCTGCATTTTAAGACCGCCCATTCAGCCAGGAAAATATGGTCTTAAAGTGGAGGTGGCCTTAAAATGGAGGGATATTTGTACTGGAAATATAAGAGTGGTGTCACTGATAAGTGGTCTTAAAATAAGGGTAATTGTTAAATGGAGTGGTCTTAAATCACAGGGAGCACTGTACAGGGTACTTTCCCGATATTTATTTCACGAATATGTATAGAGGAACAAAAATCGAAGCCAAGGTCAAGGATAGAATGCCCCCTCTCTCACTCCTCAGCCATTAACACCTATCATCCATTAAGTTTCAGGAACCAGGTTTAAATATAAATCTTAAGTATAAAATATCAAAATTAGGTTCATTAATCAGTCAGCCTGGTCTAGAAATAATAAGTCTGAAAAGTTTATTCTTCACAAATCACCATGGCAACCATTGTGTTCAGACTACATGTATATGTTTTATAAGAAACTGACCCTATACTGTTTTCATGTCTTGTGCCACGACGGTGCCATTTCGTTTATCTGTAAACGGGTATTAACATATAGATGAGACATTTATATAGACAAGATGTTCAACTGACAAACATGCAGTTGTTTCCTGGCATGTGCAATATTAAAAGCGGATTTAAAAACTAAAATAATGTGTAGTAATACCATAGCGCCAGAAGCAGTAATACAGGTAGGAGTACATGTAGTAGCAAAAGTAATAGTAGTAGTTGCAGCGTTTTTGTAGTAAAGTTGATATTACAGAAAGCAAACACAGCACATTTGTTCCTCTTGTTACCAATATTTCTATGAGATAGTACTGACAGTACCTAAAGTAATTAGATTAGCAAATGTCCACTATCTGCCCATCAGTTATCTGTCAAATTGATTTTCTCTAAAGCTTATGTTGTATTCATATTCCTTATAGATATGTGCAAAATACATTGAAAAGTTGATTTTCATAAAACTTACATTGTACTCATATTCTTTATACTTGCAAAAACAGTGAAAAGTTAATTTTCCCTAAAGCTTATATTGTAGTCATATTCTTTACACTTGCAAAATACATACAGTGAAACGACTTGAAATATTTTTTTGTGACACTGTTGAAACTTGCTACATTATATAGTGTCTGTTTGAATAATGCTAGATATAACTTCTATCAGGTTGGCCTGTTTTTATACCTTTCAATAGTATATAAATGCACCCCTGTGATATTTCAGACTTGTAAAGATGACCCAGGAATACGGTATAGTGGAGTGGTACCGTGGGAAGAGGAAAGCCGAGGACTACCCCCCAGGCACCATGCTCTACCTATATCCTTGGCATGTAAGTCACAAACATCACATGTATTTGGCTCGGATTTGGAAGATTCTATAATACACTGTTCCCTCTATTTTAAGACCACCTATTGGACCTTGAAAGTGTAGTCTTATATCACAGGTGGTCTTAAATTAAAGGTTGAGTAGTACCAAAAATGCTTTTGAGACCCAAAATAAGTGGTCTTATAATCAAGGTTGTTGTGAAACAGAGGGAGAACAGTGGTCACCAATGTGTATTATGATGGGTTATGACAAAAATAACATTTTGTTGCGTCCAGGCCAGTTAGTGGCTTCACTTTTTCAAACTGTATATTTGTCTTATGACTCACACAAAACATTCTGCAAACTGACCACCTTCAGGCATCGAAAAAATCTCAATTAAAACAATAATTTTGATTGTAACCAGGAATAAAAATTGTATGTATTTAACTCAAATCCACTCTGTTAACTTACTGTATAGAGATTGCTTTAATTAATGATAATGGTAATATCACTTAAGCCTCAGATGATAAAATAACGCTCTTTGCAGATCTCTTAAGGAAATCATATTAAGTATATTTACTGTATGGACATTGAGTCCAAAATAGCCAATTGGAATATATTTTATTGTATTTTTTTCAACAACTTGAAAGGCATCCAGCTAGTTAGCAGCAATGATATCCGGATGACCGTCACCTTGTTCACCTTATGTGTAATACGGGTAGGGCCTTAAAATGCAGGCACACAATACTGGCAAATATGTGGCCACTGCTGAAATTTTTACAGAAAAAATATGTCATTGCTGTGTTCTTTTATACTACCTGATTGTGTGACACTGCTAGGTATTTTCCTGTAAAGTTAAATAAGACATATTTGTTTGTTCTGACATTCTGAAAATCTGTGATAATTTTACCCTTCTTTTGATGCCTTTCAGTCATGTGCAACTGCTGTCATGCACAGAGAGTATTTTGTGCACTCCGGAGAAAACATTGTAGATCGCTGGAAACCATGCTCTGGCTGGTGAAACTGCCATATACCACCTGGATACCCTCTACACTACCCAAACAGGATAATAACCAGTTGTACCATCGGTGTGACAGTGTTGGGAAGGGGGGGGGGGAGAATTTGTGACGGTTATGTTACAAAGACAACTTTAGTTGCTAAGTTCATATCATAGGCTGTAAACAACTTCGAAAAGTTTTATGGTGTTGAGCCATTTGGTGCAATTGTAATATTTATTGCTTCCATGTTTTTTAGCCCAAGGCACTGTGGGATACTATTGTTAACTATTTCAAATAGTCAAACAGAATACATGTACCTGCAACACTGAAAAACCTGTACATGTTTTCACCAGTAAGAATTAAACTTGAATTTCGCTTACTTTCACATCCTCAGTGGTACATATACATGTATGTGTATTTGTATACAATGTATATCAATATCATTTGTTCATAAACAGCTGAATAATTCTGGTACCTTAGAATTTACTGAGTCCATTACATGTACCTGTTTTGCTTTGTTAATATGTAGTGACACTTTCTAAATTACAGGTTTCTTGCTTTGATGAATCATGGTCGTGATTTTTTTCTGCTGATGCTTCCTATCTTGATGATGCAAGAATTGATGAAATAAGTTTTTAAAAGTTAATTTCAATGCCTTGTGAAACACATACTGTGATATATAAGGCACAGCTTATAAATATCAGGCTATAACTGCTATTAATGTGTCTTTAAATACTTATACCCGTTAGTAATAATCAATAAGTTGTTGTTGTAATCAATAGGTTGTCTAGTAGTGTTTCACATTAATGTTAGGTTCTAAGTGGTGATAGTAGGGTGGATGTAGGTCTAATATATATCATGCAACTGTATACATTATATTGGACAGAATACAATGTTATCCTGATGTGAAGTATTAATTGGCCATAGTGTAGATTTAGCATATATCAGGTAGTTGTATGTTGGAGAGAATATCATGGTCTGTTTTAAGACCGCCCATAGAATCGTGAAAATGCAGTCTTGCTATATGACACATGGTCTTTCATATACCAAAGGTCTTTGTAGTAGTATACCAAACAGAAATCTGGCAAAAAGTTACGGATCAGCTCTTTTTATCAAGGTGGTCTTGAAGGATTGTAAACACTGTCTTTGTGCATATTGTCTAGGTTCTAGGTGTCTATTGTCTTGTCTGAAGGGACAGTTTATTAAGACCTAGCTTGGTTCTCTACTACATGTAGATTCATTATTGTCTAGCTCATGTACATCTGTATTACAAATGTGCCACATTATGTTATAGTATGCCATATTAAGTGCCATATGATATTAGTGAAAAGCTATAAGTTATAAGAATATTTGTTAAACTGGCAACTGATATTACTTTAACCAAATGCCGAACCTTTAGTTCATCTAGCACAAATACAATGTACTACTATCAGTGTAAGGGTTATTGCATGGGTTCAACTATTTATCTTTGCATGGACCAACAGCTGCATTCGTTCCAATGAACTTGTGAGTCGGAATGCAGCTTTTGATCCATGCAAAAATATAGTGTTGAACAAGTCCGATAACACTATTATTATACCTGCTACTTCACTTTTAGCACATACCCTATGTAATAATAAGTCGTATTTTATACAAGAAAAGCCCATTTCGACACAGCATTGCTCGCAATATTTTTCCTTTCCATGCCTGTAGGGCACACAGCAACCATGGTAACACAGCTGAAATAAATGATAGAATTTCATAATCACCGAGCACATGCACCTTTGCTATTGGCTGAAAAGCTGGGTCGGGTCAGAGTGCCATAAACAAAAGGTCATCGTTCAATAAGGAAATTTATTTATGTGATCATTCTAATGGTAAAGTATATGGAGATTTTTTCGGTATATGAAATAATGTATGTAACAATTCATTGTCATTGTTCATATTCATGTTATTTACTGAATGGTCCCCGTCACTTGAATTATTAACTCTGCTGCTGAAAGTTTGGACACTTGGTGTCCTAAAATATGCTATTACCGTGGTCCCCCTCTTAAAGGACACTCTCTAGATAGGACATCCTCTCTAGAGAGGGCACAAACTTTGGTAGCAAGTACTGCAAATACACTTGATGTTCCCTTTCACCAAAAACCTGTCTTTAAAGGACAGAATTATTTGGCAGAAGGTGTGCATGGTGTGCGCTTATTACAGGGGACTACTGTACATGGTTGAAGATTGAATATTAAAACTAAAATCAATTCCTAGTTAGTATAAATGCAAAAAGTAAAAATATTAGCAGACTTGACTAGTCTATGGATGGTGCTGTTCCAAATTTTGTTGTTGCATTTTTTCTCATGTTGGAATTAGTTGAAACTTATTTATTATGTTGATTTAGCCTGTACTAAATGTCTTACCAGGGTGTTTATAGTTGTTGGGCACTACGACATGATAACATATTTATTGTGCAAGTGTGAAATGCATTGTATTCGTCAAATAATCAACTCCAGCAACCAGAAACCTGCAAGCAAAATTGCTCTGTGTGTTTCAACACATAATAATGTTATCTCTGGCCAGCTGGAGAAGAACTCCACAGATTTGTAAATATTAAGTTATGGTGAACATTTCTTCTTGTATAACACCTGTATGCGTGCATGTACAGTGGTCCCTGAGACTTAAGACCGCCCATTCAGCCAGCAAAATATGGTCTTATATTGAAGGTGGTCTTAAGATAGAGGGATGTTTATATTGACAATATACGAGTGGTGTCACTGATCCGGTCTTAAAATGCAGAGAATTGTAAAATAGAGGGCTCTTAAATCGTAGGGACCACTGTATTGCATTTAGACAGTATTTTAAAGAAATGCAAAGGTTTAGGGGTTACATTTATACCTACATTAAGGCTGCTATAATCCTGTCAAAAACTACTTCTTTTATAATGTACATGATATATGTATTGGAGTTATAGCCAGTATCTTAGGGTGGGATTCAAGGTAGATTTAATATCCTGTCAAACTATGTATGTGTACAACAGCATATTCAGAGCAGATTATGTAGATAATTAACTCGCTTTAAAAACAGATATCAAATAATTCTAAGCTGCACGTGCTTACGTAGCATCAGCTATGTACCTGTGTCTTGCAGGTGTGATACGATTGTGTATGCAGCTTCAATTTTTGCACCGCCAGTTTGTATTCTCCATAAATTCAAGTCCAGTCTCTCTCATGACTATACGGGTAGTATATAGTATATTCCTACTTGTCGGAGATGCTTCAGACAAAGATTTAAATGATGATTCTGCTTTCATTTTCAGGGTTCTGAAAACTTACCTGAATGTAAACCTACATGCTTGTATTGCTACATTGTAAGTCGTTCAACTGCCTTTTAGCTACATTGTATTTCTGTATCTGGATTGCCAGCGTTTTTGTGCACGATTAATACTATCAGGCTAATATAGCCACCTTGTTATTTTCATTGTCTGTGAAAAGGGAAATTAAAAGGCCTATCCTAAAACTATTTTTGCTTTAAAGTAAAATAAACAGCATTTGTACTGGTAACTGTATCATGTGTATAGAACCTGCATTCCTATAGGTCAGGCCTGTTGAGGATTTCGTTATCGACATGTTAATGCGATTATGCTCATACCTTGGTACTTATATGCGGGGTTGAAGTAGCAGACCAATCAATTCAATGTCCCATTTTGTAGCTTGATAACTGCTTCTGCTTTTAGTAATAAGCAGTTCATTACTATTGAACATTTCAAGATGTTTAATAAAGTTGATTGGAAATTGACCAAACTGCGCATTTCTGTTTTCTTGCAAACTGACAACTTCTAAACCCAATGAACAACACTTGTTAAAGGTCATCCTTTGTTTAATATAAGGAGAGGAGTACTTTTGTGGTCACATGCTTTATTGAATGATGATTTATATTAATCTACATATAAAATCTTACAACATAATGGATTGACATATTAGTAGCAGTATGGTATACCGGTAGTTCTTAGTTGTGAAGACCCCTCCATTTTAAGAGCTAACTGTATTTTGAAATGGTGAGTCCATTCAACGTGACACGTCTGCTATATTTGGGGTATCCCATCTCGTTCCCCTTATGGGGTTACAGACTTTTTCTTCCTTCTCGGTTTCCTCCTTCCAGCACCCAAAATGGCATTCCCTGAGGGCAAACACAATTAAGGAAAGCTTACATCGTCTTGGTAGATGGGAAAGTGGAGATTTCTTCAATTATTACTAGGCATATGGGTTAGGGGTATAGGATAAGTGTATATAGGGCATTATATCAGGCAAAAACATATAATAATAATAATAATAATAATAATAATAATAATAATAATAATAATAATAATAATAATAATAATAATAATTATAATAATTATAATAACATGTCGGAACAAAGTTTTTACTTCAAAAAGAGGCATGCTAAATTGTGGTTCTCTTGCAATAAATAAGGAAACAAACAAACACTTAAATTATAAAGATCTTTGATGAAACTTTGATACTGGACTATGAAGGATTTGTAATGTAAAAAATGATAAAGTACAATAAAAGAAAACATATCAAAATATAAGCATAATTACTGCCTTTCAGAAGGGCTTGAAAAATTGGCGTCTGTATAGGGTATATTGGAAAGGTACTGTTATGCATATATACGTACACATCATGCACATGTATATGAAACCAAAGCCATTCTCTTAGAACATTTTGCCACACTGCATCGCTCACTGGTCGGCCCTCCCCGACGGTTGGCTAGAACCGACAAGCTGGGCAGTGTGACATTTTAAAAACATGAAGGCTACCATGCCTAAAAATTTCTATGCTAAACTTATCAGTTGTCTAAACATTGTTTTCCCAACAGAATAGTTGCAATGTGGAACTCACTGTAGTTAAAATTCCCACCAAAATGTAGAAGTGCATTAATACTTCATATACCCTATAATGTGTGCCTTAAACGGAACTGAATATCTTGTTTTTTACAATTTTTCTAATGCTCTGAACTTAGAGTTCTGCACAGGCCTACGTTCAATATGCATACTTGTAAATAATATAAGCTTATATAACTATATACTCTGCAAATTCGTCGAAGGACATCATATGCAGAGGATCAATGTAGCTGGAATACCTGGCTCGCCTGCAGCTATTTACCATTTTCTGATGGACGCCGCAAGCCGTGCAATCATGTCGTGTCCAGTCAGAAGGTGTGAAAACGAGTCTAAAGGCTTGCAGGAGACAGGTCTTCCGGCTAAGGATCGATGGTGCCATATATTTCCCTACCCCTAATATTTGAGTTTTTGTTATAGTTGAAAAGTATTCTGCAATTACGTGTAAATTTCACTTTTTTGTGTAAAATTGCAATCAATGTGCTTATCGAGTATTTGGCAAGATGCAAATTTTTGTGAAACATTTTTCACCGTGACACTTATAAATACTGCTACGCTTCTATGCCCCCGTACATATATGGTACGCAGATTGCATAGTTTTGATGGATTGAAATATATAAACTGAGAACACACAGAATCATTGATCGACTTTAATGATAGACCAGTCTGGCACTTCTATTAGGCAATTTGCCTTTAACAGTGTTAAATGCCCATAATATTGGAAATGACAACAAAAAATCGATTTCCGGCCCCAACAAAAGCGTATTATAGATACATGATAGGTGCTAAAAATTCTAGACACAATATAGTCACTGTATAGTGCGCCAGATTTTTTCAAACTTTGTGGCTGTGCTCTTTTATTGATAGAAATATTTGCCTATTTTGGCTATGCTGAAGGATTACTTTGTATATTATATCAAACAGATAAATTTGAAGCATCTGCGCCAAATGAGTGCGTATTGATACAGATTCCGTATTTAATAAGGAAAATGTCAGAAAGAAAATGGCGAGGTCAAGTGGAAAATTTTGCAGGTGGATGAACAGAACCATGTTCTGTTTATTTTCAACGTTATTTATGGTGTTGCATGTAAGCCAATTCACCCTTGCAAGTGCTGAAGGTGAGTATTTCACTAGGACTTATCGTGACGATTTATATTCGTGAAGAATATGCAAGCTGTTTACTTGTTTTGAGTTCACTTGCTCCACGCACTTGCGCCCCCCCCCCCGCCCTTCCAAATGCCCCACACGTAAACAATACTCCGTATCACGGTTTGCCGTATATGGCTGTTAGGCTAAGGTGAAGGACGAATCGATCTAGGTCAAATCAAGTAAGCGCTCGCATGGTTACACCATCGCGAGTTTTAAC
>JAAUYG010095448.1_pt1 | contig 16928 bp, 18 predicted proteins | sample 7278091 | NCBI WGS metagenome assembly JAAUYG01 (sample SAMN14350201, study PRJNA611818) | marine sediment metagenome | isolation source: surface marine sediment (0.6m) | place: French Polynesia: Moorea | collected 2018-08
CAAAACGAATTTATCCTTTGATAGCCATTCATTTTATGTTACAGGTACTGGTAAATGTTCCTTTACAACTTAACACCCAGTTCTTCCAGGATGCTATACTGATATTATATCATGAAAGATAGGATCTCATCTCCTTCATGTCTTTAATTTAAAACTGATGAAGTGGAAGTTCTCTCAAAATGGAAGTGCTTATGTACACAATTCCTTTTGGTTATATCCCTTTTGTGAGTGGTGGTAGCTTACATATTTGCCTCTCCCTGGAGAGCTACATACTGTCACAGTGCATGTAATTGCATGCTGCATTCAGTCACTGAAATTTTTCTCTCTTTTTTTTTTAGTGCAACCACTACATTTGGTGTAAATATCAATTTGAAAATATGTGGTTTTTTTTTAAATTAATGTAGAATTAGTATGTCTGATTCATAGATTTTAGTCAAATTTGCTGCCCTATAAATGTCATATTATCTGAGGCCTGGACACGTGGTTTCCATTGCCACTGGAGATGCATGCAGTAAAGTTCCTTTCAGGAAAATATTATGTAATACGTATGTGGCCTGACACTTTGTGATTTTCGAACCTGTTCATAATTGAAGCTAGTATTTGATTATATATATGTGAATACATTAGTCCACTCTAATAGGGACACCCCTTTCTGCCAAATAATTCTGTAAGTGGGGATACTGAAAAGTAGTAGTCCTCTAAGAGAGGGACCACTGTACATACATTTCAGAAGCTTCAACACCTACAGCCTATAGGCTAGCCAGGATGCAGCTTCAGTAACCTGTGTAAAATGCAAAGCATCGGTTACTGTGAATAAATTAGAGTAAACATGTACCATGTACCTGACATTCTGTGAGTGATACATGGCCTGTCCCATACATAGACTGTATAATTTTATATCAAAAACCTGATTTAAAAATGTAGGAATACATCAAGCAAATTACATAACAAAACATTACATTGCACAGCAGTATGTAACTGCTTCTGCAGCATTGTTTAGTGATCATCGTGATCTGTCTCACGGTAGCATATATTTGTGCATATTATATCACCTTCTGGTATTTTATTGCTATAGAGGCATGCATTGTATTCCAGGCTACTACCGCCAGCAGTGGGAAGAGTGCAGCCGTACCGGAGCCAGCAACTGAAGCGCCACCTGTTAACCTAGTGCTTCGTCTTAGGTTTGTATGCGAGTTGGGTTACACTGTGCATGTAGCTTCGAAAACAATCTTTTTTCTAAGTTGCTATGAGGCTCCTCAACAGTTTTAGAATTCTCCAACTTGTAGCTAAGTTATATTTAATAGTTAGCAGTGTTTTGGGGATGACAAAATCTCCTTGAAAGTCTCCAGTCATAATGATATGCTGCAGAGATTTGATTTTGTATTGAACCCATCAGCAATTACTCAATTCATTACCAAGTAGATGCCAGAAATACAAATTTGCTAGATGGTTAAATTGCTATTTTCTGTTGCAGGAATGAAAAACGTGAACTGAACGACATAAAGTTTGAGTTTACACATGGCCAAGGTAAGCTTACAGTATGGGATTTTACATGTACTCAGTTGAAATGTATGTACGCTGCGTTATAGTACCAGTACTAGTGCATATACCAACGTGTGTGTTATACCAGTACACGGGCTGTCTCCAACACCAGCATCTCAGGGAGCTCCATATACAGCCTCCAACAGAACAAAAAGTCTTGCAAAAAAAAATTATTTACATGTGTGTCTTATACATGTGTCCTCATTTAGAAAGTGTCGTCCACATCTGAGAGTCAGTTTGAGGCCACTCAAACAGAGGTCTGGAGGCCTTCTCCCCCAAAATTCTTATGTGCAGACCTGATCCCTTCAGCACTGCATACAGTGACAATGGCTGCCAAGGTGATACCTGAACTTAGGCATATTTTTAGACTTTAAGAATGTTTCTAAACTTCAGAATAAATCAGAAACCAGCCACTGATATACATGTATTTGTTCTCCTCCCAGACACGGCAGACAGTGTATCCAGGGAGCTAGTAGAGGCCGGTTTGATTGACGGCAAGGATATGATAGTGGGTGAGTAGTATAGGCCAGGGTGATTGGGGTCAATCACGTGTCAACAGCATCCTCCCATGTACTGTTAATGTAGTGGCTGTAGATAGGGAAGTTAGCCTAACAGGGCTAAGGCGAACACTAAATTTGTTGGTGGAGAGTGATCAAGCAGTGCCTGTAGCTGATTTAGGGAATGTGGTGTAGACTACTTTTGGTTCATATTAACAGCTGCGCTGACTGAATAGATAGTGTGAGTGTGCCAATTAAAACCGTTACAAATGATCTCCTACATTACATTGGTGTACTAGTAAAACTGGTTTGGAGTAACCTCCCTTACTTTGTAGCGTATTGGTATATTTCATAGATCTGTGGAATATGATGACATTGGAGATTGGATTGAGATATGTTAAGTGTTTGTCCGTTTCCTTGCAGTGGCTGCCAATCTACAAAAGCTGCTGGACAATGCCGATATTCCCAATCTAGTGTTTGCCTTGGTAAGTTGTGTGGGAATAATTGGCCTGAAATGGCATAGAAAATAACAGACATAGGAATATGTGCCATTACATTAAGCAGACATCTGTAGAAATCTTCAATGCAACTAGACAGTCAGGCATGAACACAGACAGACAAAATAGTGTTATTCTATGTGATATTCAGAGCAATGTGCAGATGATTTTGAACAGTGTTGCATACTATTTCATCTTACACAAATATTTGATTCTATTTCTCGCAGAAGATTTCATCTTTCCCTGTCTGGTAATTGTCCTATAAACCATTCCATCCTACATGTTAGAAAGTATTTGCTTTAACCCGGTTATGTGGAAAAGTGTAGAATGAAGTGCTTAGATTGGATTACAGTAAAATCTCTTTGGATAAAAAAGTGGTCTCAAGAAAGGTGGTATCTGGTGACAAATTCAGTTGTATTGGATTTACATTGTACATTGTATATGTCTTTGCGGCACAGAAATGTGGTCTTTGCAAGACAGGTGGTCTCTGATGGCTGCGGTCTCTCAAGACAGGTTCACTGTGTTACATTCCCTGTCATTCCTTTTTCAGCATTCTGGTACAAGCCACAGTGAAGTTCCCGATGACAAGGCGCTGGTTGGCTTTGCTCAGCTGTCCCTTGTCGACCAGGACCCTCCGTCACCCCTGGCAGCACATGACGTTCTACCCCCACAGTGAAACGACGGGAGAGGCAGGACCAGTACAGAGGCATATCGTTTCTACAAGAAATATATATCCCCGAGGCAGTCATTGGAATAGCAGTGTCTGGGATTTCTAGCACCTAGCTGGGCAAGATTATTTTACAGGGTCATAGGTTGAGGAACCAGGCATATCGGCTCATTCTGGAACTTGGAACTTTTGTTTTACCGAATACCTTTCTTGCTGGAGTGGGGGAGTCACTGAGAATCATCAACCTTGTAGTGGAAAATTTTAACGAGGAAAATAAGAGCAGGTACATGCTACATGGATTATGTAACAACATTATAACATCTTAGGGTCCCGTCTTAGACAGGACATGAGCACTCACAAAATGTGTGTACACAATTGGTTGGAGTGGCTTATTTTGGCGAAATGTTTTTCTTACCACCACAGGTTGCATATTTTGAAACGATTTATCTAGAGCCTTATGGTATTGAAATGAGCAGTAGACTTAGTGTTGTCAGGAAGTGTTGTATGTAAGAGATGTAGAGATACCTGGTTATGCTTCAGACTACAGTCAATCCTCACCATCCTGGTACCTTTGAGTATCAAACTCTGCTCTCCAGTGAATAACTGCATTACCCCAGCGCCAGTACTCTTTCCAATATCCCAGCGAGCCTTTAGACAAAAGGCCACATGTATTTACGGACCCTCTATTGAGTTCATATGTTGACTGTTTCGGATAGGTTTGACTGTGGTAAGAACAGATGTTGGTATTACTGTATCCTGGCTGCTATGATGATGTATTCCTGTGATTACCTGCCACCGTTGCTTCAACCCCATTATAGTATTTTCTGTTTCCACAGCAGAGTTGCTAGTATTTTAACCAGCACTAGTGCAAAAATGAGTGAGTGAATGATGTCGTGGTCGCCATGTACATTAAGTGCGGTTCTGGTTTGCCTGGCTGAGGTGTTATGTGGTATATTCCACTGCGACTGTGATTATTACAGTTTAATACCTACTTACAGGGTCCACAGGAAGGCTACAACAATGGCCAGGGAATGAGTGTGCTGTACACAGTAAGGATTTAAGTAGCTCAAAATGAAATGGTGTGAAAACGGGAATTGATAATTAAAATAGAAATCCAATCCTGTGGTGAGCACTGTGATGATAAGCTGTAAGTGGTATGGGAACGTTAGACCATATATATATAGTTTACAGTGTCATGTACTTATGATTAGGACCGTTAGAAGATAGTCTTGCCATTAAAGCTGTAGATAGCACAGATCTGTATGAGTAAATTATGTGGTCACCCACCAGTATCCTATGTCCTACAAAGCTTGTATGAAACTCGAGCACTATGCGTTAGGTTGTTTATAATAGCACAGTATCACAATGTTTTTATTTAATAAGTTGTCTGTTATGCTGACGGAAGGATAGTCATGGGCCTTATTTTTCAAGTTGTTGTTATATATATATGTATGTATGATATATCGTAGCAAGACGTTTAGAACACATGATGTGGATGATGTGTATCAGCAGCCTACAGATGGTCAATGGACTTTTTAGTAGTGAGCTTTCCTTCATCTAACAATAGCCTGTTGTTAGTGGGAATTTGGGACTGTTGCTGTTAACAATTTGGGGCTGTACAAACACATGTAAGCAGGTTACCCCTGGCTGTCAGTCGGGGAACGTTTTAAGGGATGTACCGGTACATTATAGCGGGGATTATAGCCATTTCTTCAGTGTACCCATTTTAAATGTTGGACCTTATACTAAGCCTAGTCTGTATGTGTTAAACCACCTGTGCTTATTGAAAACTGGTTGTCAAAGCCACAGAAACATAGTGTGCTTTAAACTAAGTCCTTTACATATTTTATGTGTTATATATGCTGTCAATAAATGGCTAAGATTTCGACACACTAGTCGTATCCTACTTGGTTGTTTGAGAACCAGCTGCTGTGGGTATTTAGCTAATATTTAACCCTTCAAGATTTCTCCTCATCAAAGCTAACTATCCTTTTGAACACTCGATAGGACATGTTGGTCTTCATCTCCTTTCTGAGCTACAAGGGGTTGAAATATCAGTGATCTTGAACTTGACTTTTCAAGGTCAAATCCAGTGATACATTCAGATATTATATAGGACTTCCTATTAGCAATATATGGCCAAACTAGACTCCTTTCTTTGATACAAGAGCTTGATATATGAGGGACCTTGACCTTTCAGGTTAATAGCGTGAATTGTGAATGGACTCCCCACATGAATTTCTGTTAACTTTCAATAACAATACCCTAACTGCTCCTTTCCAAGATGAGACCTGCAAATATTAGTGACCCTGAACTTTACCTTTCAATGTTGTTCATTTTAATCTAACCGTGCAACTGGACTCCTCATGTAGGATTTGTTCCTTGTATGATTAGTGTACAGTTGTGATACATGTATTACTATAACATGTACACTACTTCTGAGATGATAAATACGCTTGCCACAACCATGACCATTCTGAGTGACTGAAATTCGATATCCCACCTGTGCAACTTGACTTCCCTTTCTTCCTTTCCCACTCTGAAGCTGAATGGTACAGTATGCAGTAGTTTTCGAGATACTTTGTTAGTTAGCACACAGAACCTTTACGATAAACCACACAGACCAAAGTTTGTATGCGATGTGGTGAACATATCTTGGGAGAGTTTTACACGGATGTTTAATCAAAACCTTTGATTTGAGGTTTTGCAAGACAATCTTTGATTTGACGTTTTGCGAGACTGTCCATTCAGCCATATTCCTCAACCATACCAGCAGATTTGGTTACCACCGGATAGATGGTAATATCATTATGAATCCATAGTATTATTAATCTACTTCAATCTTTGATATGCTGTGTGGGACATTATAAAAAGATGCTAACCACCCAGAGACCTCTCACTCTAGTGTGACAATGGAATGCATTTATTTTCCAATTGCAGCTACAGAGAACATGTTTAATGAACGTACATGTAGAGGTATCACAGAGCCGACTTAAATCCCTACCAACAATTTGCCTTAGACATTCTCTCACTGAAGCTGGTTTCCTCACTGGTTTCCTTGACACCAGACTAGGTACACAGTGGATGGCAAAGGTACACTACGGATGCTAATTTCTACAGGTCTTGTCCTTATGTGATAAATGTATTCCAAGGGTTTAAATTACATTTTGGGAGCTTGGTACAAATCCTTGATAGAGCCAGTATAACTAAAAGCAGGAATCTGTCCTAGTGGCCAGGGCATTACATCTGAGTGTATGAAAAGCCACTAGTGCTATCACATTGATATTAATAATTAATAAGTGTAACAGTTTTACTGACGCTGTCTTACTGTTGAACAATCTTGTTAGGTAAGACCGTCATGTTATTTTTAAGTGCTCAGCAACAACATAGATAGACTACTACTCTAGAACCTTTTATGCCTCGGACCAGAAAACTAACATTAATAAACAAACTGCAGGAGAGTCGTATCTCAGGCAAAGTACCGACTATGTTACCAACCAGCACCAATAAGAAAGATCAAGCAAGGCAATATATATGCATACCCTCAGCCATCACGTGTTTAACTTTGTACAGGCAAAATACACCCAATATCAATAGTTCCAACCAAACTAATCCCAACCCATTAAATCCGTAACACAGTTTCCAACGAATTAAATTTGTCATTTACTCATTTCGGCAAGCCTAACTCGAGCCAGACATTACATCACCATTTCACAACTCTTCCACGTTGACCAGATTAATAACTACACCGTTTGAATGGCTCGCACGTGATTGCCAAAAAAGGTAAAAACCGGAACTATTTCTTCCCAAACCCAAGTCCAGGAGTGGTGACGCGCAACACTGTACGAATTAATGCGCTCAGTCTTCAGCTTCAGCCTTTGCACACACTTGCAGCGTCTGAAGTTAATCTGCGGGTGGGGAAGGAGTCGTATTTTCCTTATCATCCTCCGTATCTTTTTCTTTATCGTCGGCTGCCTTATCGTCTGCCTCTTTCCCGCCCTCTGGTTCTGTTTTCCCGCCCTCTGGGTTTTGCGGGGAGCTGGTGGCTGTGGGCGAACTTGGAGGGGTGCCAGAGAGATTTACTATCCTCATAGAAACTCCCCATACCTTCAGCTGTTTGTCGGAGTCACGTGTCTCGTCGGAGGACTGCGTCTCCTCCCCTTCTTTGATGTATTTTCCCGTCACCCCTTGGTGCAAGCATATGCAACAATTGTATAATTGGTTTGATTTCACGTATATCATATACATGCATGTGGCACAGTGTATTGCGTATGCCTTCTACCCCTAAAAGGATTTGGCTGCACCCCTAGTAATAATACTATCTGGTAAAACCTAGAATTTCGACTGCATAGAAATCTGTGATCAAGAACCCATATGGAATGGGATGAAAAAGGTAAAAACCGTAACTTTCTTGTTCGTGCACAATTACAACGCGTCTACGAAGCATGCTAAGATCGTCCAAACTTTTTTTTTAAATTTCGGTGCGTACCGTATGGCTGAGGTACAGGTAACTGTTCCCAATTCACCACAGGATGGATCGGTAACTGTAACACAAGCTAAAAGAGAGGCCACTATTTTCACCTTTATATTTGTCCTCCGACGCTAACTCAAAGAGGAACCTGCCGCCTTCCTCGGGTCGACGAGTGGTTTTCCTGAAGGGCCGCATTAGGCCATCCACTATGTATTTGCTGTAGAAGCGGGAGCCGGCGCTGGCATATCTGTTCAGACTGGTACGGGGGATAACACCTAGGGACAAGCATTTTGAATTATACAGCCAGCAAGGAAGCTACATGTAGGATATGCCATTGAATAGAACAGGGGCCATCGGCCTTCAAAACTCCCTGTACTTGTATTTATAATGTAACTTCTACATTTGAAAACGATTTGTCCAAAATATCCGACAAATTTGAACAGTGTGATGGGTCCTTGCCTGGGAAACGTGAACCAGTTACCAAGATATAAAATACGTGTAGAAACTTTACAGAGCCTACCTGGGCACATGGCGTTGATGGCCACACCGGTTCCTTCCAGCCGCCGTGCCAGTTCGTACGTCATCATGAGGTTGGCTGCCTTGGAGTCTTTGTACGCCTGGGCGGCGTTAAACGTCCCTTCACGTTCTAGTAAGAGATTGTCCGGGTCCAGAGGGACCAGAGCTGCAACCAAACATCCCCCTCAAATTAATAAACAGCAGTCTTATCCATCGTCTTAGCAGCCTTAACTCCCTTCACGATCGTCATAGATAAAATATTTATATTGAAAAAAATGTGAGAAGTTTTATGTTAAGGGTGACAACAGTAGTGAATAAAACAGAACTTTCAACATAAACACAATGACCCCAAGAAATTACTTTTCGCAAACACAATGCAGAGTTTCTGGTTTCTGACAGCAGTGACTGTTCATTATTGGTATTTTCATGATCGTAAAAATAATATGGTCTTCATATAGTATTTCCTGCACTATGGAACATTACAGTGTATGCCCGTATCATCTAAATTATAGCATAATCTAGTAGGTTGTATATAGTTGTGGCCTTACTAATCAGTACCTTTAGGGCCATGGTTGCCCGCCTTGTTTGAAGCCTCCCAGTCATGTATAGAGGAAGTGACGACTATGACCCGGGCTTCCCCGGCCTGAGCCGCGGTTTGCTTCAGATCGTCCAGTAATAGATTCGTCAACAGAAGATGGCCTGCAAGGAACACAGGGTGTCACCTCGTAGAATGTCATCAGTTGTGGATACGGAGGCGAAAGTGTGTGTGTAGGAGTATGTGTGTGTGTGTGTGCGGGGGGAGGGGGGGGGGGGCCGAAAGATCTGATCAATAGCTAGCTACATCCAGGACACACATGGGCCTTCACACTTTTGATAGTAGTAGGTATATTGTCATGTCATGTATGGCAAATAAAACCATATAACACATATGTTGCATCCTACTTAAGACAAATTAAACCATTATAACGGCCATTTGTTTCATCCCATTTGAGACAAATTAAACCATTATAACGGCCATTTTAGCACAATGCACAAATGACCCCAAAATGACCTTAAATGATACAAGGATGAAGATGTCCCCCACATGTAACATATTATCATCAGTGTCCCTGAGTCCCAAACTTCCTTCGGTTTCACTCTAAGGCTAGCAGTTTTAACCGCAAAAACAGTACTTTCGTGAGGACCATAGAGATACAGTCATGTAAAACTTCAGAAGATTTTTGAAATATTTTGTAGGAAGAGTAGTGTTCTGAAACTATTCCTCCCATAGGGTCCCATGTTAACAAAAGCGGCCAAAGCAGTGAAAATCGGAAAATGCGTTTATTCAAGAATTTTAATAAGTCCGGGCATATGGCCTCAAGTAGAAGTTGTCATGAAAGAAATCTGCACAATACGTTATGAGATAATCGATGCCACGGACGGACGGAGGAATTTCGATTTCATGCTGACATCCAATGTAGTCAAGCAGAGACACTAAAGTACAAATGTATATAAAAATACTGAAAACTGAAGTATATTTATGTGAACCTGATACCATCATGTACCCAGTTCTGGAGAATTACATTGCCTTACATGCGTAATTTTTTTCCCTCGTCCACCATTATAATTTAGAATTACAGGTCTTAAGTAGCTATACCAGTAGACATCTACTAGTACGTTTATAATTACACCTGCATCCAAATGCAGATCTATATTGTCTTTGCTTTTCTTCATTTTTCCGGACACCGTCCCGTCAACACGCTATCTCAAGACTGGATATTCGCAGAGCGATAAAACTTGGACATGTTGTAGATCTCCATGACAATGAGTGCTAGCCACCAAATAATTTTGGTGATTATAAGTATTAATAACCTAATTAGCAATATGGAAGCGCAACATTACTGTATCTGGGAAATCGTTGCAACTTTGGAACTGTTTTCAATTACCAAGTTTAACGTCCAAATATGACAATTTTTGCAAACCGGCCTATATCTTGAAAACCGCTATCACGTAGAGCAAATATAGGCAATTTTGACCAATTTTTCTAATTCTCTCCCTAATACTAAACTGGCATGTGGACCTTGAGTTTGCCAACAAATTTTGTTTGCTAGTGTTACATACATGTACTGTATAGTGTAGCAAGATGTGTTTTAGGCAGACAGCCATAGGTACCTAGGTGGTTTGTCGCTATGGTAAGCTCCAGGCCGTCCTCTGTTGTGTGGCGCTCTGTCTCGCTGAAGTTGAGTCCTACCCCGGCGTTGTTGATAAGGACATGGAGCGGTAACTCCAGGGAGCGGAACTCATCCACGAAACTGTGAATGGAGGAGAACGAAGCCAGGTCCAGCTAGAAAGCAGACCGGACTGCAGGATTACACAAGGCAGATGACATATACTTAGAGGGATACACGTTTCATACACCGACAGAGAAAAGCTGGGAGGGTTTTTTTAAGTCTGATAGCTGGACTCGGTAGTAGCATCATCACGGTTTGTAATTTTCCACGTGTATAAATTTCAATCCTTTTTTTTATCTTTTATCCATATCTGTCTCATGCGGACAATTTCTGATGTGGCTGTTTCTGATGCTGGTTGCGGTTCAGTGCTAATTGTTGTTGTCGTTGTTGTTGGTGGTGGTGGTGGTGGTAGTGGTGGTGGTGGATTTTTTTGTGGATGTTGCTGTTGTTGCTCTGGTTGTTGTGGTTGACGACAATGACGACGACGATGACGATGATGATGATGATGATGATGATGACGATGATGATGATGACGATGATCAGTTACGAAGTGTTTTAAGACAAACGTTCGTGTTTGAATATGTACAGTGGCATAGAACGGGGCTGCTGCTATGTGTAACCTCACCATATGGTTGTTGCAATGTGATTATTTCTAATCGCTGGTGGCTTTTAGCTCAGCTTTGTGCTACTGCACACGACAGCTACTGTCATCACACGGGCGTCGCATCACACGGGCGTCCGAGTCGGTCAGTGCGTCCATCGTCCGTCCGTAAAACCCATTTTCTCGGAAAGTGTCAAATAGATTAATACCAAATTTGGTGGATAGGTACCTGTCCACCATATCTGCAGACAATTTTTTTCATGATTTTCTCTTATAATTTTTTTTCGTTTTACATGGGGACATATGGTAGAAATAATTTCAAGCAAAATCTCCTCTGAAATTACATAACAGATTCACTCCCCAAAATTCACGTATATTCTTAAGGAGGTTCTCTACAAAAATTGTTCCAAAAATTGTGAAATTTCAAATTTTGGATTTTTGCATTTTTTTTTTCTTTTCCGTTAACATGGGGTCATATGGGAGTGAAAGTTCCAATCGACATCTCCGAAAATACAAACCAGATACACTTCCAAAAAATCATGTATACTGCTATAGAGGATCTCTACCAAAGGTGTTAAAAGAATTGTGATTTTTGAAATTTTGAATTTTTGGCATATTTTTTCTTTTTTATGCTTGGACGCTTAACATGGTAGTCAATGGGGAATTATAAAGTGTGCGATATCTTGAAAACGGGTGGCTGTAGATCGAAGCTGACCACAATTTCGGCCTCGGGGGTTTGTATTTAGTGTATACAGGATAATATTGACCGTTAAATGTTCAAGGTCAATTTGAGCATTTGTGATTTTTGGCCTTGTATACTTAGTGAAACTTGGGACTCGGGGACATTAATAACACATAAATGGGGTACCTTTGACCTTGCTGTCTTTAATATCATTTGGCGATATTCGGTGTACTTGTCTCAAATGACCAAAACGGCTGTTCGTAGAGTGAAATGGACTGGAGTTTGGGAATCGGGAACACTAGTAACACATATATGGTCTACCTTTCACCTTGTGGTATTCAAGGTCATTTTGGGGTCATTCATACAGTACACTTGTCTCAAAATGGCCTATAACTCCAAAATGGCGGGTCGTAGAACAGAATAGACTGAAAATTGGGGCTCGGGAACTCTAGCAACACATATATATGGGTACATTTGACCTTGTAGTCTTCTAGGTAATTTTAGGGTCATTCAGTGCACTTGTCTCAAAATATCATGTAACTTGAAAATGGCTGGTTGTAGAGCAAAACGGACTTGGGACACTAGTAACACATGTGGTGTATCTTTGACCTTGTGGTGTTCAAAGTCATTTGGGGGTCATTTAGTGCACTGGTGTCAAAATGGTCTGTAGAACTTGCAAAATGGCTGGTCGTAGAGCGAAAGGGGCTGAAATTTGGGATTCGGGGACACTAGTAACACATATATGGTGTACATGTACCTTTAACCTTGTAGTATCCAAGGTTATTTTGGAGCCATTCGGTGCACTTGTGTTAAATATCCTGTAATTCGACAATGGCCGGTGGTAGAGTGAAACGGAGTGAAATTTGGGGACTCGAGCACACTAGTAACGAATATATGGAGTGCATTTGACTTTGTTGTGTTTAAAATAATCTTGAGGTCATTCGGTACACTTGTCTCAAAATGGCCTGTAACTCAAAACGGTTGCCCATAGAGCAAAATGGACTGGAATTTGGGGCTCAGGAACACTAGTGCAACATATATACACGTAGAGTACATTTGTGCCTCGGGTGTCAGTATACGTGTAGTTTATATTTGCTTCATTCCTTGTCTAATCAAAGGCATTGTGGCCATCAAATGTCAAAATTCCGATTAGTCGCTTCAGCTACTTGTTCAGAGTAGCTTCATTGTTGTAGGAAAAAAAACAACTCGTTCCAATCTGGTATGTGGCCAAGCAGAGTGTCAAGGTCCCTGGACCTGTTTTTCCTGTCAGCGCCATGGAAAGTAGAGCTGGGAACCGAACAAAGATGCTCTGTTAGTCCACTGTCGCAGCGGCTGGTAAGCCTTCTGTCGTTAAATCGCTCTGGCGATGGCAACCCACGAACTGTATTAGCCGGGATCGATAAAACGACACAGGTGTTGTCCCGGTAAACCCCGGTGACTCATCCAGACCGCCAATATCCGATACTCTCAGGGAACATCGAACAACATATCAAAGTAATTGAGTTTTTGTTATGTTTGATGCATGTAAATACTTTTATATGGTCCCTGTGTGTTTTAATCAGGAAGACTACGTACAAATAAGGACAAATTGGTGCGTTGTAAAGTGTACGGTGTGAACCATAATGAGCTGAATTATTGGGTTTTATGTCATACATGTAGCTTGCACGAACTGGAGAATAACGTTTGGATATAAATGCCTTTAATTTCACCACCCAGCTGGATTTAAATATGTCGTAAATGCCATACCTATTAATGTAGATGTACCGTAGAGCAGCCGCCGGTTGAATTACGGAATAGTGCATAGTGGGCGTCGCCCATATGTCACATGCAAACAGCATATATAATTTCTGCTAAATATTAAAACATGGGCGCGATAGGCTCATTTCAAACAAAGAAACATGTAAACATGCCTCAGTTTGCCATTCTGACATGTCATCGCCTTCGGTTTACGACGATTCATTTTCTAAGCAACAACGGGTTGGATATGTTGATCAGTTAGTGTTTTACAATGTACTTTTCTGTGACGTTTTATAACTACAAGTATACATAGACTTTTTCTGGTAGCCAATCGTCACGTTCTAAATCTTTGCTATACAAACGAGCTACCACAATACAAATCCCTCATGATACGCGATATTAGCTAATAATATGTATGTGTACTAGTACTACATGTATGTTCATACTCACATTGACGACCGACGTTTTGGCGTCCGGCGTCAGTAGTTTGACGTCAGACGCTGCTTTGTCTGCTGCCTCCAGCCTGCGACACGCTAACACGACATGATAGCCCGCGGCACACAGCAGCTTCGTGGCTTCGAACCCTATACCACTGTTGGCCCCGGTTATTATAGCCACTTTCTCACAGTCTTCCTTGGCCTCGTCTGCCAGTTTGACCATCCCGCTGTTTACCTGAGACGGAGGGGTGTCCTCCTCGGCTGGAGCCATGATGTCACCTTTGGTACAACCGTATGTCGGAGTCAGTAAAAAAGACAAATACATGCATGCAATCGTAAATTATATAGCCATATATGATAGAAAGTTAACGAGGACACCAACACTATTATTTGAGATAATTCTAGTTTTAGAAGACTGTGGTAATTACCCGGAAGGGGGGAGGGGGGGAGGTGTCCAATAGAATTGCTATATGTGTAGGTGCCGCCCAGCTGGGTGTCTTTTCTGGAATATTAGGTAGGCCTATTGTCCAGGATATCCTTTTCCTAAAATTTGGTTTATTGCAGGTTATGCTTTTTGAATAAATTGTTGTAATATAGAGGGATACTGTGTTGGCTTTCTTGTACATTCTGTTAAACGATGCCTACTAAGTTACTTGTTATAAATTGAAATTATTATACTTAGTGTATAAGCACTGTAAACGATCCAAATGTAGTTAGGTGCAACATAAATATAAAGAATGCTTACAGATATTTGGTTTACACCAGGATAACATTTGCAAATTTTTGGTTTAGCCCAGGGTTAGGGTGGCGAGGTCCGGGCCGTAACCCTCTACCGAAAAAGAAGTTGTTCTTTAATAAAGAACACTTTTTTTGAAGGTCCTTCAGCCACCTTCATATAAATATGCTTATCATTGAAGCACGGTGAACGGTGCTGCTATCAGGCGTGACTGTTATAGGGGTATACATGTACTACAAAGTGCCAGTTGGTGGTACTCGCACCTTCTACAACACCGGGCTACGCTACAACATTAACAAAGTGCCAACATTTATAGGCTATATATGTACGTGCACAGAAAGCTGTAAGTAAAACGTTACAATATATGAATTCGGCAACTTCGGAAGAGAGACTACGTGCCGCGGCTTCCCCCGGAGAGCTTCCCCCGAACACTTGAGGAAGCAGCGCGTGCCGACGTTGGCCACGGTCCAGTATGTGTGTACCAGCCTGACGTGGAAGCTAGATAAACATTCTGGCACACAGGGGTTCGCCGGGGACCACGCCCTGGAATGCCAGGTAGTTGGCGTCCGACCATTCACACCGAACACCGATGTGCGATGTAGTAGGAATATTAGTGTTGCCACTCCAATCTCTTGCTCTACGGTCTATCGCTCCTAAACATAATACGAAACCTTCTGGCAGGAGATGCTGTTCAGATTTGTTTGTTCTGTACCTGCTATATCGACGTACAAGCAGAGTGCATGTAACTGCCTTTGAGACTGAGTTGCCCACAGTTTTAGCACATAGACCTACGTATATAAACCAGATCTGGATCTGTAAATGGCATCCAGAGGGAACATCATACACATTAGGTTGAGTCTATCAGTCATTTCGTGCAATAGATACATGTCTCAGTATTTTATTGCAATCGACAACAAATATTTTTTAAGTCATGCTAAACTGAGTCCGATATCATTGATGTGTCATTTTTATGCAGTGGTACCAACATCTGGCGACATGCATATACATATATGGCATTCTAGGGTCATGGTGGAGTAACGTTATATTTTCGCAGCAGACAGCTGTAACCGTCACATTTCTGCTTCAATGGATCATATGAATGTGAATATGCTGCTATCCCAGGGATTCTGCACAGACCTGCCCCTCCCAACCTCACCGTAGTTTACGACTGGGCGGGCGTTCACACGATATATCCTGATATATATGATCATCTCAGAACGCGTGCTTAAATATCAAATATAACGCGGGATTAGGGACATGATGAACACATGGGCTTTCAGATTTCGTCACAAAAATTCTATCATTTTCATTGCGTGATGCATTTAGCGGATTAAAAATATCACTCTGTAATCAAATAAAGGTGTTGGTATTGATCGCTGGGATTAGCCAAGGATGATCACGAAGGTTTTTTTTTTACAGGACACCGCCTGGGGTTAGCAGACACGCTTTCTGGTCTTTAAAATTGATCGAAGCCATAACACAGCCGTGAAGCCACCCCACGGCTATGTAGGTCAGCTGGGACTAGACAAAGCGTTAATAATATTAACGTCAGTTACATGTAGTGTAGACTACAATCCTGGCATCGTAAGTTGGCGGTACAATCAATCACAGAGCGCCGTATCAATATGACCCTTCATTAGAATGGATTATCACTTTTTGGAGATTTGAGAAATAAAATACAAGCCAAATTTCTCAGTGTTGGAGCAAAACTATTTCCCTACACTTTCGGCGGTGAGTCGTTCTTTATAAGTTGAGGGTGTTAGCCCGCTGTTATATACACGCTGCTTGGCAAAACTTGCACCGACCGTGGCATATTGGGTTGCGGGGGCGGAAGCGTTGGCAAAACAAAGGGCGGTCAGAGGCAGGCCAAAGTCGACGGTAAATAAAAGAAGTTTTGCTACCCGAAACTCCTTGTACAGTAACACGATGCGGGTATTTTACTGCACTCAGTACAGACAGAATGATGTTAATAGACAATACCATGGTTGATTTGAGTTTCCACATAATCGAGTTTGGGCACATGGACTCTGCGTGGCTCTCTTGGCGATTTTGCACCCGGGTCTTTCTGTTTAGTCTCGCTCAGTTATACAGACATGTAACCTCTCAGTCTGGATCCTGCTTTAATTTAGTGTTTCCAGTAAATACGCCGATTTCTATTTTCGGGAATAGGGTGATTACTGCATATACTATTTCTTTAGAAGTGCGGGGGGGGGGGGGGGGGGGGCGCGGGGGGGCGCCCCCCCGCCCCCCCCGCCGCCCCCCGCCCCCCCCCACCGCCGGCCGACGCGAGCGCCACGGGAGGCCGCCGGCGGGGCGGGCGAGCCGGGGGGGGGTG
>JAAUYG010023013.1_pt1 | contig 16925 bp, 14 predicted proteins | sample 7278091 | NCBI WGS metagenome assembly JAAUYG01 (sample SAMN14350201, study PRJNA611818) | marine sediment metagenome | isolation source: surface marine sediment (0.6m) | place: French Polynesia: Moorea | collected 2018-08
CCCCCCCCCCCCCCCCCCCCCCCCCCCCCCCCCCCCCCCCACGGAACAGGGGTGAAAGGACGTCCCTATGCTCTAAGTGCATTGGACGGTCTTGCAATGTCTAGACCTCTGTTTTTGGAGGACGTCAAATGGCAAAGGTGAGTCTGAACACTACAGTGAAAACCACCACTAAAACAATTAAATTTAAATTCATGGTAAAATCGCTCAAATCAGGAAAGGAGGAATAACATTACTTCCCAAAGCTAATCCCAAGCAGGCCAAAGAGTAGCCCAATAGGACTCTCTATACTACGTGATATATGATATAGCTATATCACGTAGTATAGAGAGTCCTATTGGGCTAGCCAAAGAGGTGCAGAAAGAAATCTGAGTGAGGAAGAAATCCTTCACAAAAATCTTTCCTAGAGCTAGAAATCCAGGCTCCGTTCAGTCCAGCGAACGTTTTATTTTCTGTTTGCAACAGCAGTCCACTCGCTGAATGATCACCGTTTAGCGAATGGTCACGTGTCACAAATATTTCCCAATACTCATATGCGATGGACGAGCGATATAAGGTACTCTTTGCATCCTGACAAGATTCTATGGGTGCCGCAATTTTTGTTCGCTATAGCAAATGCTCCGATTTGTCATTTGCTTTCGTTCAGCGAACGTTCACTGCATTCGTTCAGTAGAGCAAATGTTTGCTGGACTGAATGGAGCCCGGATGTGTATGTTCACCATCAGGAGCAAAATTGATCCGAGGCATTGCCAGTTGGGCTGGCTTGTGGGTGCCTGATAAAGGTCATGCTTGGTTTCACTTGACTGGCCGGCCATCAGTGAGGGGACTTCTGTAGGAGATTGCTGGTTCTAAAATTATAATCAGTTTTATCATTAGCCATTCTTCTAAGGGAGGCCTTATTCAGGAGGGTTCGTGTTTGACTGGACCAAGTCATAACGATCACTTTTAGGTGCTAGTGATCAGTTAGTGGGGATAACACGCCAGGCTAACAGTAACATTACGGCCTTATTCAGGAGGGTTCGCGTTTGACTGGAGCTAGTCATAACGCTCTCTATTAGGTGCTAGTGATCAGTTAGTGGGGATAACATGCTGGGCTAACAGTAACATTATGGTTTGAAACGTTTATGTGATGAACATACAATGCACCTGTATTTAACATTACATAATAACTTGAAAACAGAACAAAATAGCCAAAAATCGGGGCTCTGTGGTGTACAAGTATTTGAGGTGTGCAATTACAGCACTTCAAAAACTGTCCTCAGACATATCATGGTTATTTGGTGATGCATTTTGTCTGAAAATCATTCTCTAAAAATTATTTTGTAGAGGACTTCCCTTCTTTTATGTTACTTTACTTGTTATGGTGTACACATCATAGTGCACACGTCTTCTGGCACAATTTGACCACCTGTGGCTGATACTGGCTCCTCCTGGACATCTTGCTCTGCAAAATGATGTGTTGGTTAACAGGACCAAGCAGCATACAAGATAAGGAGGTGAAAGATTAAAGTGCCTCTGATGTCACTCAAACTCGTGACCCACTGATCCTCTGCCAAGCCGAAGTGCCATTTGCTTAATTAAAATCATTAACAATCCATATATCCCCAAGCCAGACAGTTCTGTCATCTACATTACTCCCTGTCCCTTTCTATACAGTGAAACCTGTCTTTAAGACCACCTGCGAATTAGGGACAACCTGGGAATTAAGGACAGCTACATGAGTCTCTAGACCTATTCAGTACATAGAAATGGGCCTGAGAAATAAGACCACCTCCAAATTCAGGACAGTTTTTCAGTCCCTTTGGTGTCCCTAATTCACAGGTTTCCCTGTACTTTCTTTTTTTTTTTTGGTAATGGTGAAAGATTAGACATTTATTAAACAAAACTATATGCAATATTTCAAAAAGACCCTTATATGTTCAAATATCCATTTAGATGCATATATCCATATGAGGTTAAATCAATCAATAAATATCCATAGAAGTTTGTTAAGGGTGAAACAGGATTTTGAGTTTGTATTCTCTTCAGTGAAAATGTTTGCTTTTACCGACCATATGGTTCAAAGAAGTATTCCGTTAGCATAAAACTTTCATTTGATATGTGTGGTTAAACTTAGTAACATGTGTACTATCATTGTCTACTCAGCAAATTTTTAATGGAATCCGCAATTCATCCACAGCGATAAAGCCATATACCGGGTACATTTAATCTAAGCTTGGCAATTTGTTAAATTGTATCACAGCGATATCGTAAATGAAATGGCAGGGACAAGAAGAACACACAAAGCAAACGACAAAATTCTGTAAACCTTTCTTTTTATTCACTCAAGGCATAATTAGCAAAATCTTCGTAACTACAGCAAAGCAAATAATTACAAACACATTTTCTAGCTCCACCAAGGGATGAAGGATTCAATGCCCGACATCAAGTGAGAACAAATCTCAATTGGGAGGGGGGGGTAGGATTAAGGAAAATGGGATTATGCCAGCATAAAAAAAGCATTGGGACACAACTCCTGTCTATCCATCACTTAATCCCATGGTACAAAAATGCGTGTTAACAATTGGGCGCACCTCGAGGTTACTGCATGACCAGACAAAGATATGATGTAGAGTTACAAGATATGTCAAGCAAAAAATCTCAGTCTGAAACTTGTAGTGCTTAAACTTTAGAAACACAGGATGTTGGGTCACTAATGTATGATGTCATTAATGTCATGACATAGTACATTTACCCCTGTTCCTTTCTGCTTAAGACTCGCACTAAAATATACTATTAATATTCGTGTACCAAAGTGTCAACTCTATTAGCCAATGTGTCAACTCTTTTGGTGATAATCACTATAAGTACTAATCAATTCTGGTGGTGGCCCCGTAACCTATTTTAGACCAGGAACATTCATACGTAACGTACAAGCCGACTGCTTGGAAAAGAGGATCCAGTATAATACTTTTCCATTCCATTACAGCAGTTGCACAAAATACAAGTAAACCTGTCTTATCGACAATGCGTATATCTAATGTCATGTTTGAAGCTACGATTGAAAGAAGCCTTTCACATGTCGCATCACAGAATCCAGTACCACAGCCTACATATCCTGAGAAGCATAATTTGCATTTTTTTCTACTCCTCTTTTTTTACTTCGTGTGATTGCCAGATGCAACATGATGAGGAGTCTCTCCGTAATTACTCCCAAATACATGTATCTATTTATGCTCTGGACTTACTGAAATAAATTTATCGGGCACCACATTACCCCAAGTTTTATGTGCGATGTTGCATTGCTGCAAATACACATGAAGTCTCCAATACAATTGTAAATTGTTTGATGTACACATATGCTCGATGTTTTCAGGCGACTCTTTAATCTACAAACCAGATAGCGATGGATCAGCAGCTATGTGAAGAGAGCATTTGGGACACAGTTATTGCTTGCCAGTATGCGGTGGACCAATTGCTAGTGGCATATTGCACTCAAGGCGATGGTAACTTCCCGTAAAGGTCTTTAAACCTTGGCCACAGCGTAACAAGACATTGCGACACATGCCCGACGGCATGGAGACCGAATGTGACACGTTCATAGCGATCGTTCCACCACGGTTATTAACACCTGAAGGTATGGATGGGATGGTTACGCTTGACAGCAGCCCACGTGCAAAAATTTCTGTTTTTGCCGATTATTTTAATACTGACTGAAGATTGAGAAAACTTGTCATTTGTTTGTTCTCGTTCAAAAAAAAAACCAAAAAAACTCAAACTGTTGATACAAGACGCGACATTAGATACAATATCAAGCTAGACAATTATGAAAACATCGGCTATATAACCTGGCGCTGCCAGCTTTATCACCATCATCATCATCCCATGCTAGCTCTAACACTACAAACACGGCTAAGTTGTTTTTTTTACGATCAGAAATGCAGTGTGGGGGAGATTCTTATTACAATGGGGGGTCTGTATGCAAACCACACAATAAAGGGGGTTTCATGATAACTCTCCATGTATAAAAAAACCCGTACACAAAAATACTGGAGTCTACAAATGTCTTTTCAAGTGCCCACCAACAACATCGGGAGGCATAACCATTACGCAGTATTAAACGCACTCTGCAGGCACAAGGAAAACACCACGAACATGGGGCGGGTTCCCGGCAAGATGGAATGCCTGCAAGCATTTTTTAACATCACCCGAGCCAATGCTTCTTCTTCCAGCTTTCGCTTTACATATACGATAACTCACCGATAACAAAATACTGCGCCATAGTATTATTATACGGCAAAGGAAGGCTGGAGGGTCAATCCCTGAACAAAGACACATAGCACGCGTGAAACAATCAGCTATCCTGGTGTAGTTATATCTTAAGGCAAGCAGGAAAAAAAAAACACTCTCACAAAAACAGTACCTCTCTTCACACACTTCCCACCCGCGGGTTAGCAAACGAGATGAAACCTTGGCAGGGCACCTCTGAAGAATTTAAGTCTTAAAATTCCTAAGTACGCATACTGTTTATGTTAAACTGTAAGCCTTATGATTTTAGCCATGAAATTATCAAGGCTTGTGACCACTTACAGTGTAAGAGGAGACTTTTTTTAAATGTATTTCTGAGAAAACCAGCCCAGGTTTCTCACACGAGTTTGTAAGTGCATCAATTATCTTTTAGCACGACAGTATTTGAAGATAAGCTTCAGAAGTATATTAAATCTTTTTCTTTTTACTCTTTTCACTGTCTCAATTACATATATCCAAAACCATGTGAATGCAGAATTTGTGTAACAGCTTGTGTCAACAGCTTTGTATCCAGAATGCGAAACAGGCATCAGGTTGTCCAATGCTAAAGGTCTTTTTTTTTTTTTTACGCCAAACCAATTCAGCTGCATCATGTGTCATCAAAAGCTTTCAAAGCTCTCATATTTCAAACTTGCTACACACAAGCTTAGTTTCTTCTATATACCCGTTAATAATCGTACTTCAACCATCGATCGCCAATATGCACACCCACCTTCTTAATATCAGTTACACACAAGCTTAGTTTCTTCAACGTACCCGATAATATTCGCGCTTCAACCATCAATCGTCAATATACACACCCTCCTGCTCAATATCAAAGTGATGAGAAAACAAGCCCTGGCATTTTTCCTTTATAGCCTATGTGGAGAAATACACAAAACGGAAGGTGACTGCCACCTAAACGATACAACATTTCTCGCGTTTAAATACGATTATTCAGCAAGTAGGCGAACATCCCACAATCTGCACCGAGCTTTTGCAGAACATGTACATACCCAATATTCACACCTCTCATTCCATTTTTTTTACAGATACAGATCTATGAAAGCACGAATGTCCTTAGAGTAGTGGGATAATCATTTCGATGGGCGAGACTAAGCGAGGCTAGGGTACATCGGGTTGAGGCAAGCTGCAGTGAGCATGCAGCCGCCGTTTGGAAGCCCCGGGTGAGTTGAGGGAATGGAGCTGGGAGAAGTCTGCGGCGCGTTCCCGAGAGAACCGTTAATGGCATGTTAACGAATGCCTGGGAGACCCGCGTGAACGGTCCCAATGATATCTGTCAAGGATGAACCCAGCCCTACTCAAACCACTACTGAGTCAGCCACGCTGGTACAACGCTGGCTTTTCATGGAGGTGTTAAAAAGGGTGAGGAGGATTCAAGTGGTGGGTTTAAGCTAGCAGGTGTAAGCTATAAGTGTTACGCTAACTGATGTTTATGCCATCGGAGCACAGCTACATGTACTTGTGGGGTGGCCAGCACCTTGGGTAAGATCTTCCCATAACAAGGTTCTACAAACTGGTTCTGCACGAGGTTGAGGAACACATCAATGTGAATCAGTAATGAACAAATGCTCTAATACAGTGGTCCCTCTATTTTAAGACCACCCACGGGACCAAGAAATGTGGTCTTATATTGCAGGTGGTCTTAAAATAAAGGTCATTTAACACAGAAGATTGTCCTTTGAGACCAAATCAAGCGGCCTTATAATCAAGGGTGGTTTTAAAAAGGAGAGTTGTAAAATAGAGGGACTACTGGATTGAGACGGGGCTAGCACAGTTAGACAAGGTGAATGTGGGAGTGATGGAGTGGAGTGGGGGGGGGGGGTGCTCTTCTTAAAATTGGACAGATGACACCCACGGAAGTACTGAGCAGCACAGAGCGAAACTAAACCGGTGCAGAATAATCATATCAGTTGCACGCCTCTTAAGAGTGCAACTAAATGCGTAGACACATAACAAACCGGGAAAATTTGGTTACCGGTAACAACAAAGAGTTTGCGACATGTTTTCAACATTGAACTAGTCCATGGAAATAACTATATTGATATTATCCTGTCCATTGTAATTTCTCTTAAAAGCTCTAGTTTGTAAAGAAACTTGCTGTTTTGGGAAACTAATCTACGATATTGGATTGTAATGGCTAATTTACTATTCACTTTAACCTGCAGCATGACTGAAAAGCAGGCAAATGGTGCTATGCAAAATGTGCAAACTGTCTTTTCTTGTAAACTGGAGATCACGATACACTGTATTATAATTCCTCAGATGTGAACTACATGTACAATGGTGCCAAAATTTGCAAACATACAACAGTTCTATCGGTCTTGAACTACTGGTAAATATGCCGATACATTTGCTAGGGGAAAAAAAAAAAAATTATGTTGCATATTAAAGGAGTATTCACACCGGTTGTTAATTAATGTTATTACCAGCAGAGGTACCTTTCACAACACCAGCAAATGGTTCCACAGACACAATGCGTCTGTCAACATGAACAAACTCATACTGCTACCTTGGTGACTAGAAAGATAGAAACGTACAAAAAAAAAGTTAAATAATTACATTTCCAATAGATCATGTCCAGATGCATCTTAGGAGAAGTGAATCAAGGCAATACATGAAGTGAACATATTACATTCCCACTGTTCCCACTCTTTGACTCGTTCGCTCTGCAGAAGTTTTTCTTTTTCCACACGAGAGCCATGGCTACAGGCGAGCATGCAGGTTTACTTAAATACAATGCCTGCTTCAATATTTACAAACGTGCAGCCCTCGCGGTCTTTACGTGATATGCTTTGTGCACATCCTGAGAGAAACAAAACCTATAGGTGCTCCATCTATGCCCTCTCCCGACAAGTCAAAATCTTACGCAATACAACATCCCACGCATTCTTTATATATCACAGACCACGTCCACCTTTCCCACTCAGTCAACTTTTCATTTTTTTTTTTTGAACTCCCAACGAAGTTACAAGAGTTATCCGAGGCAGATTTCTCAAAAAAAAAAAAAAGTTACCTTCAAAAGATAATCTTAAGCATGAAAAATAACTGTTGTAGCAATAATTAATCACCTTTAAGTTCAGCAATGGATTTCAAGTCGAGGTTTTTTTTTTTTACAGAAAAATGGGTCATAAGGCCAGTTTTGCCAAAACCCCTTAAAACCAGCTTAAGACATCACACAACGAGAATCACTGCACAATTTCCATGCTTAAGATCACCTTCTGACTTTAGCTATAGCTATTTTTTTCGCGAAATCTGCCCATGGTCCTTATACCACACGATCTACACTGGCCGGAAAATGCATAATCTGAGTATTCTCTAGTCAGTATATATAATATGCTACTTGAGAAACTTGCAGTAGAAAAACGTTTTTGTTCATGAATGTAACCCCCTATGTGTATGTCTGCTCTCCAAAGGAAAGCTTGTCAGGCATGACGACGAATATTGCCCACAGATTTTAACACACCCGTATTGAAATATTGACACAAATGATTTTTTTTCTTTCGAAGTACCTGCACATCTAGATTAGTTTCCTTTTGCGTAGTATGCTGCTATGGAGTTTAAGCTGAAAGCTGCGGCGCCGTATTATTGGAACATGGCCATCTTTTCAAGCAATGTTTTAACAAGAGACATATTTAAACCTCAACATAAAAGACTCCTGTACTCATACTATGATATACTCGTACAGATCACAGCTCAGGTCTCTCTTGGCTCTTGAACAGAGAAAGGCAAGATGTACGAATAACAAAAAGGCTAGAACTCTTAATGAAATTTTCACTGTAGAAAATTAATTTGGTCCGCTTCCTTTTTTTTGGCAAATCAACTGGCATGTGTGATTTTGAGAATTTAACAATTCCTTCCAATCCCTTCAACCGTAGTAGTCCACTTTTAGGAAGGTCGTTGACCATTCATATACAGTGGTCCCTCAGAGCGGAGACCACCTGCAGGACTATTGTATCTTGGTCTTAGCTGGGAGGTCATCGTATTCATGGCACAACTTAACAGGGATTCCCACAGTCCAGAAGAGCTGCTAATGTTTTTAACGACTTTTCATGACCTTTTACAGCCCTTTTTTGAAGAACCTACCCACAGTATGTACTGCAATTCCGGTGCAATTCGTACGCCCATAATCGCGATACAGTCAAAGTGAGCGACGATGTTATATGCTCCAAATGATCATTGCAGATCGTATCCCGATATGACATACGCCGGAAAGGCCAACGAGGCAAACTGGCTATATATTCACGACCAAGGAGGCCAGTCACATATTAAATTTAAGGATTTTTAAATTCTTAATTTCTGCAATTCCAAAATTGAAGCACTTTCGTGACTTTTTAAGGACCTGTGTGAACCCTGTACTATATATAGTAGAAAAAAAAAAATCTGTGGACTTTTTGTACTGCCGAAAAGTGGTCTTTACCCGGGGGTGGGTGGATGGGGGGGTCGGGTGCTTAAATGCGAGGTGGTCACCAGGTGAGAGACTCCACTGTCTTGATGTAATCATACTCCAACTGTAACCATAAAGTCTTTCAGTGGATGCCTAGCCAAGCCCTTACAAAATATATTGCAAAAAAAAATTCACACAAAATCTACAAAAGAAGCGTACAAAACCAACCGCTCTACATATAAAGCGAAATTCTTATCACAGACACCAATACAACTTGTTTCTTCTCAAAAAGACCGCCCATGCATTACTGCAGCAATCATACAGATAGTAGTGGTACATCATGGTTCCAGACACTTACATTGCAGGGCGGGTTAATGTCGGTTACAAGTGCCACCTAAACTAGCAACCGAACTGCGCTAACATCATGCTTATTTTTATATATATCCCTTTACACATGTGGATGAAAACGTAACGATGTTCAAACCAAACACTTAAGATTTATATAGCGATCAGCGTCTGCACAAAACGAAGCTATAAAGTAAATCTGCACCTTTAAGCAATGTTATGCTTTAATAATCAAGCTTGAATTATTGAAGCATAGACATTTTACACTCATGTTGCACGAATGTGGCATTTGAAATGTTTGAAATATTTCTGTTTTACTTAATTCTTTTCTTATAGGACAAACCCTATTCAAGCCCAATACGATTAACGGCAGAGCTGACAATACTGTCGGATGAAATAGCAGAATTCTTTTAATACTAGTACTCATAATGCCATCTTTGGCTATTTCTGTGTCATACACTAGGGAACCTGGAATGGTTTCATGTTTGTCATAAAATACACGTCATATCACCAAGGCAGGTTTCATGAATTAATACCACCTATAAAGGTCACCAATGAAAGCAGCAGATCATAACACCAGCATTAGCGCCGTCTGTACAAAGGTCATATCAAGAAATTCGGCTTTAAATGGTTTTCAGCAAGCTATTTTTTTATCTAAACAGAAATCCTCAACGACTGTAACCAGAATACTGAATCGATTGCACAGCACTGTCACACGCAAGTGCGTGCCTCTTTTGACTCATCAGTCCGCATTCAGATATCCATTAAAACAATAGAAATATACTAACTACCCACAAAAAAATCTTGCTTCCCAAAGCAATCTTCCACACATTAATGCTGATTCGACAATATACAAAACATATGCAGGTTTGTGGACGAACACATGCACTGGTAAAAGGCTTTTGGAGTAACCTTCATGCATGAGCTATTTTTTCTAAGTTCTAAATTTTTGGGGAAAAAAAAAAAGAAAGAAAAGAAATACAATGGCAATTAACCTGAATTTGTTTTTTCTTATTTTACATATCCCAATTATTGACATCGTCTTATTTCTAAAGCATTTGAAGTACCAGTTGTAATATAAAATCTTCATACATATTTATGAAAATATTTTCGACGATTATTGCTGACAAGGCAAGCGGAGATTTCTTGGCGTGAGGTTTAAGCACACGCATCATAAGCAGCGCTGAGAGCCATTGAACCGTAACAGCTGGCACTGAACCATGAAGCTGCATTATTTTTTTTTTACATAAATACTGTTGCAGTCATCAATTTAAGGCGGTCAAAGCCACGAATGCAATTTCGGTAAACGACAACCATGGTTTGTTTTGTGCATACAGCATACTTTACATCATCTGGTTATTCCACTTCTTTTCCAAAAACGATTCGAAGAAGCTGATGATGCAATAGAACCTCTTTCTCATGTCATATACCGCATGATCGCTCGCAGTGCATATAAGAGCTCGGCCTGGACACGAGCCTCCAACACCATTAAATTAACGTGAACCTGGAAAGAGAAAAATTAAGACTTAAGATAAATACACTATAATAAAATACAGTCACACCTACTCTCAAGACCACCTGTATATAAAGACCACCTGCTTATAAAGACCACATGTTACAGGTCCACAGGTGTATAGTTTCCATGTTATTGAACATGCATATAAAGACCACCTGTGTATAAGGACCCCATTTTGTTGGTGCCTAGGGTGGTCTTTATATGCAAGTTTCACTGTACTTAAAATAAAGCTGTGTCTGTGTGCAAATAAGCAATCATGGTAATATCTTCTCTATGGTTTTCGGTGCATTTTAAAAAGCCAGCTACAAAAAATGTCTCAGTTTGATGGTCATCTTAATTTATACTAAAACAACTCATATTTAAAGTAGTTACACTGCTAACAGGTGAGCTATACTGTGAAACCCAGCTTGAGACACCACTGCCATGAGAGACCACATGTCTTGAAGGACCACATTCCTGGCAAAAAGTCCCACATTTCAATGCAAATGAACCTGTCACCAAAGACCACCTGTCTTGAGAGACTTATATTTTGATGGCCAGAGGAATGGTGTTTCAAGACAGGTTCTACTGTAGTAAAACTACAAAGATATAGCACATTTCTAAGTAGTCTGCTAGTTACACTGTTCAACTTGTCTGATGTGTGATAATTGCATCACTGGGAAGGTGCGAACGTAGATGTGAAACTGCTAATATGGTTGGATTTTTTACGACAGGGAGATAATCTCAGAATTTAAAAGACTAATTTAAGCGACCATCTCAGAACTTAAGACCACAGGTCTGAAAATAAATACCGTGTTCCAAGAATAATAAAAGTGCATTTTCAATGCAAAGTAGTCTCGGAAATATGATCACCTAACAACTAAGACCAGTTATAAGCCTCTTTATTTATTATTTTAATTATGTGTTAATTCTGAGGTTAAGTAAAGTGGTTCTCTACAAATTGTTAAACTCGACAGCATCGCAGAGCCAGCCCCACAAACCTTTTCCGATTGCTTGAACTCTTTCATGAAGTCGTCGTAGTCACGCTGGGTCACCCTCTCCGGGAAGCAGGTGGCTGATTTGATGAAGGACTTGAGGCTTCGCTCCAGCAGGTGGTTCACTTCGCTGTAGTCGTAGTCATCGTGACGGATGCCGAACATGCAGTGAATGTAGTTCCAGATGGAGCGGCGGAACGAAGTCGTGTCCACGTCGGTGTTGTCACCCATGCTGAAAGGCAGGAACACGGCATGGTCAGGCGGAGTTTCGGTGCCAACTCGACGACATATTTGCCATACAGTGAAACCTGTCTTGAGAGGCCACTGCCATGAGAGACCACCTGTCTTGAAAGACCACACATTTTTACCAGAAGGACCTACACTTCAATATAACTGAACCTGTCACCAGAAACCACCTGTCTTGAAAGACCACATTTTTGTGGCTAATGGGGTTGTCTTTCAAGACAGTTTCTACTGTACCATTCAATACCAAATTCATTCTATTCAACGCACATGCTACACAGTAAATGCACAGCATGGTTTTCTATTGGCCTTTCAATAGTATCATCCCTTTGCTGATAGGTTAAAACTGCAATGACCATTCAACGGAAGGCATTGTTTTTCCCTGAATAAACCATTTTAGCATCTTAAAGGCACTGTACACTTACTGAGTTGAATATGGTAAGCCTTCTTTCTCTCAGATGGTGCATAATTTAGATAGAAAAAAATTTTTTTATGAACTAGCCAGAAGACATTACATTTCCCAGAGCCTTAAAATTTCTTACGTGATTTTATACGTTTTCCTACACATTCTCTGAGTATTAAAGCTACTTACGTATTGTATGTGAGATTATATGTGGTGCTGAACTTGTCATCGAGGAAGTTTCCGATATCGGGGTAGAGGCGGTTGGCAAGGGAGTAGCCCTGCTCTTCCCAACAGTAATCCTGGAACATTAAATGAACGTCACTCAAACTGAGCTCTCGAATGGAAAAAATGTGAACAAATGTTGTGTGTCTATGTATATACAGTGGTCCCTCCATTTTAAGGCCACCCTTAGGACCAAGAAAATGTGGTCTTATATTACAGGTGGTCTTAAAGTAAAGGTGATTTAACACCAGAGTGACACTTTGGGACCAAATCAAATGGTCTTATAATCAAGGGTGGTCTTAAAATAAAGAGTTGTAAAATAGAGGGACCACTGTACATGTATATGCATACATGTATATATGTATATATTCATAAGCTTCATGGTGGAATGTTGTTTATTATCATATTGAGATTATAATTTGAACGGGTGCTTCCAACGTTATATTTCTAGAGCCTTGCAGCTCTTAGACCCCCTCCCCTTTCTACCCTGAATCAGTCATTGTCATGTTGCACAGGAAGATGGCTAAAGATGCTTCTTCCCAAAATTCTTACAGGTAAAAATATGCCTATATGCTTTTAACTGTCTGCCCTGTCTAGCACTGATGATTCTCACAGTCATTGCCGCGGAGATTACAATTCATACAGTCAGGAGGATGGCTGCAGATACTTGTTTCATACATTCTTAAGGCTAACATGTGTCCGCGCTTTCCCCAAACCGACAATTCCTGTTAAACCATTCACAAACAAACAGCCAGTCGGCAAGACAACACACCTGGGCTCTGAATGTGGGGATCTCAGACGGGGCCCCGCGGCGGGCAAAATCCTGATACATGAAATCTGGATCTTCCACGTATCTCTGGATTTCTGCTCGGGGTGAAGGCTGCATGGAGGATGCCGGTACTGGAATTTACAGGTAGAGACAAAAACTTATTGCCCCACTGTGTTAACTGATGCTCATCTAAAGAATGAGTCATACAAACACCGTCGATAGCTACAGACTCATGATCTCATGGAAAATGCCACGTCGGAATTGTTACAATCTGGGTGGTGTTGTACATGCATGACCAGGTAATGTCATGGATGTCAATATTGCTACGTACTGCGCAAAAGCATTTTAATCTTTCCTTTACAAAATCTTTTTTTTTTCACGTTTATGCAAATTTATATCTTGCAGCCTTACATTCGATGTAAGCAATGCCTTTTCAAATACCATCCTTGATATCATGAAAAGAATTATTCAGAAGGTATCAACCTCGTATGATCGAAGCCATCAATTTTTTTTTTTTTTTTCAGACATCCAGGGGTGCCCAGAATCTCGGCAAATAATATGATTCAAGAAAAGGAGTTTTATCAGTGGGTCATCCTGCTGTGGAATGACTCATTCAAGCTGCACCGTTCGGTCCCCATCTTTAGCCACACCAGGATATTGATTTTTTATCAGTTTAATATGCCATCCATCTATCTTTTTCCTCCTTTATCAGGGCAGAGTAAGTATAGACATAGCTTAGTCATTTTATTTACAACCGCACAGATGTAAAGTTGTAACACCTGCGTTCATACATTTACATAGGTATGTATGCACTATGGATATATAGATCTGTATATCGCCCAGTATATTGCTATTTATACTGCGCCGTTGAATATACATCCATCCACCTTTATATCGGACCATTCGTCTTCTCCAATGCAAACACCATATATTCTACGCCATGCTACTTCCGGGAATAGCACCACCATTTACCATTAACTGGACCCATGCCATTGGCTAATATATATATATATATGTAACAACAATTGGGTGACCTTTAACAGAAATTCCTATGCGGTTGCAGCACAGAGTCCGTAAGTCACCAACCATAATGACCAATGCTCTCTTCTGCCACTACTACAAGCCGAACTTAACAAGGGAAAATATTTTAAAGGGCAACGAGTGCAACGATAAAGTTTAGAAATACCAAAAGAAGGTCATACTCGTTCAGCCTTTATAATTAGCCGAAGCAGTAGGTGGCCAAACACTATTCTTTTTGCCCTCGTCGACTGACAGATATCCAGTAGAAAAGCACTGATCTAATTCTTACTAAATAGGGAAATCTACCCATTATAAATTATAACACCCTGGAAATTAAACCAGCTTGAGAGTTTATGCTGATCAAGATAACCTTTCACCAAGACTGGAAATTATACCCAAATGCTATTTAGTTTCAGAAATCAAATCACACATCCTCAGAATTAGGCCACCACTTTAGAGCCAACCGACGGCGGTCTCTCTCACGCTATTGTTTTGTCACATAAAACTTACGTTCAGCGCTCTGGGATTCAACGCGTTCGAATCTCTTGAGTAACTCTTCCTGGCTCATCTCAGCCTGAGCTTCTTCCGTGAGGCGGCGCATCTTTTGCATCAGATCCAGTATGCTCCCATCGCTCTCTGGAATCTGGATCAGACACGAAACACACCCGAGATTAAGGTTGGCATTGTCAAAATATTTATTGTTAAGTCTGCAATTTTTTTTTTTAATTCAGCCAAACCCTCCGTCAATAACATGTCTGAAGTGATGACTTTGGATTTAACGCCAAGGTCTTCTGACTTTTTCTTAACACTTTATATTTTTTTAATACTTTATAGAGAAATCTTAGGTTCACTATAAGAATGGCTTTGGTGGATACAATTGTCCTTTCTATGCTTCAGCCCAGTTTTTTTTTTTTTTTTTTTCAAGAAATCTGTCCATGAGAATTTTAAGGCCACCTTAGAAATCGGCAAAAAAATTCACAGCCCCTTGGGGTTTTCCCTAATTAATGTTTTGTAAAGTACATCTGTGCAGCCATTGTACTCACCGAGCCAGGGGAACCCTTGTGACTGTACGTCTGGGGCTGTCGTGGCGGACTCTCCCCAATCTCCATCTCGCTGTCCGCGGCGGGCGTGTTCTGGAAAGTGTGTCCTTCCTCCTGGTCGATCTCCGCGCTTATTCCGCAGCCGTACACAAAGCTACACAGCGCATGGAAATGGGCGAGGAGCGCCACGGCATGCATGACCTCTGCCAAAGACCAGTTGTCGGTGCCTCGTGTTAGTTTCTGGGAGGAGAGAAGAAAAAAAGTTCTGTACAGTGAAACCTTTCTTGAGAGACCACTCAGACTGCTATCAGAGACCATGCATTTGGAAAGCGCAATTTTCTGGCTCAAAGATCTACTGTTCAAGACAACCGACTCTTGTCACCAGAGGCCACCTTTCTTGGGAGACCACATTTTTTCTGGCAGAAGGGGTGGTCTTTCAAGACAGGTTTCACTGTAAAATTATCGCAGCCCTATGCCAACTAAATTACTTCGCAGCTTGTTTTTGCAATTCCGAGACTGGCTTCCAGGAGCAGACCCCATGAATGGAATAGACAGAGGCAGATGCCAGGATGATTGTCACTCCAAAGTTCCTTTTTAGACTTTGTAGAAACTGGCCACTGATCGTGGATCGACATGGTATCATCTTACAGGTAATAAATACCTCGATGTGTCCCTTGGTGATGAGCCAGGGTCGATGTGCCAGGATTTTGTTGATCTCGTACAGGTCCTGGAGCTTTTGGGGGATTCTAGAGAGTCCCAGCAGCCACTGTTCATCCCCTCCTTGCAGCAGGAACTCTGTCATCTGGATCTTCATCAGGTAGCTGCACTGGTGTCGGCCGGCGGCCTGGAAGAACCAACACACAGATACGTGTTCGTTCATCAGATTTTAAACATAATCGGTGTGCTTACTGTATATGTCCTCATACAAGCGCATGCCCCATTAGACGCGCAAGCCCCTCCAGCAAAATACATACCACATCAAATTCACACAAATTGCCTGATAAAACATCAAAAGATCGTCAAAAAAACCCACTGAAATTCAAGTGACATTAAGGTCTGTTTGGCTGACCGTATATAGGTGTATTGTAGGTACCGGACGACAGGCTTTATCATTGAAATTTAAATAGACGCACACCCAAGGCCTTGCATTCGCGCATTGCGCTTCTATTAGGACACATACCGTACATGGATTTGCTAGCATGTGAAAAATTTTCGCTTTCAGTGGTTGACTTAAAATTCGTGTTTTACGCTGGCGTTTGCCATATGAAGATCAAACAACTGTCAGGCACGGCCCAATTCCATAAAATGTTCGGTTTGTCATGGTCAGGGACTGAACATTGAACACAGCTATCCATATGCCTTTCATATAGAACCAATAACCCAACAAGGCTCGTATGATTTTGACTGGCCGTCCTAATATGTCTACCTACTTTTTAAACCCATATATTTCATGACTTTCATCATGTTCACTGATTCCCATATTTTATTACATTGTATTTTTTTTCAATCAACACAAAAGCTTATAAACACCAAAGGATCTTTCAAATTCTAAACAACGGCTGCGTAATATATATTGAGATGTGTTAGATCCAATAGATCCAGGTCTTGGGGGGGGGGGCCGGCCCGCCCCCCCCCAGCCCCCAAAAAATAACCGAAAAAAAATGATTGGAATGGGTGGTTATAGGGTGATAAAGAAAAATAAAAATCCCAAAGAAAAGTGGA
>JAAUYG010249671.1_pt1 | contig 16925 bp, 15 predicted proteins | sample 7278091 | NCBI WGS metagenome assembly JAAUYG01 (sample SAMN14350201, study PRJNA611818) | marine sediment metagenome | isolation source: surface marine sediment (0.6m) | place: French Polynesia: Moorea | collected 2018-08
GATATCCGTTGCACTGTTGCGTGGTGTACATTTAGAATGTTCCATGGATGGATGGTATAATTATGTCATCTGTTTTACCTTTTATCCTGTCACTACACCATGTACACAGCTTCTGTTCGTCTGTTCTACCAGTAATATTCAGCAAAATTGTTAGAAAATTGACATTTATTCCTGCCGTTTAAAATAATAAAGCATACATGTACATAATGTTATTTAAGGGACTAATGCTATGTGAGGCACTATCTTGTCAGAATATGCATTTGCAATGTATACACCGGCGTTCTATTACAACAGATGGAGCACAGTGTAAATGCCTATGATATATATTTCTTTTTAGCATACAGATAGACTTAGCTGTTTGCATTTTTATGGGCTCCTTGTTTCACATAAATGCAGGAAATGTTAATTGTTAAAACAGGTTCCATATACTGCAGAGGCAATTCTTAATTTCTTTTCAAAATACAATGTAAACCTGATTATTATTTTTCTATCAATGAGAAAATCGCTGTATTATGAAGTAGACTGGTATTTAATACCTGTTTGTTAGGGGATGTCCCATCTTAAAGGTGGAGAAAACATTGCAGGATTTAATATAATAATTTTTTGGGTAAAGCTAAAAAGAACTCAATGCAATATGACCAGTGGACTGGAAACACTCGATGTACCAGTATCGGTACTAAAAATAATTCTGTTTTCTTATAATTTCTTTGATTGTTTTATACACATTTTAATTGTATTTTGCAATAGGGTAAGGGATTGAATAGCTATCCACTTTGCAGAGGTACATGATTCTCTATTGGATAAATTCTACGGTACATGTACCTTGTAAGAAGAAAATATTATTTCAATTTTCATATACATTTATTGAAACCCTTTATGCTAATTGGGATGGCGTTAGAGTAACAAGAGATAACTGTAATATAGTGTTGGAATAGCTCCTTATATTGGAGCAGTTCCTTATATTTCTTTTATTTTCTTTGCCATTGTAACTATTGTTATCAAATATTCTGTGAAATATTTTGTTAGTAGTAGTGGCTACAATCATCATAAACCAGTCTCTTCTCTGCATAGCCCGGAGGGGCCATGGACATATTGGCGGGTACAGTGGTTCCTCTGTGATGGTAACAAGGCCACCCAGGTCCCTATTTGCCAAGAAATTTTGGCCACATTAGGAAGAAGGCCTTTGGTGAGAGGAAGAAATAACACTGATAGTAGTAGCATCAAAGATTTGTGGCCTTGTTACAGAGGGTGGCCTCTGTTGAGAGTGGCCACTAAGAGAGGGACCACTGTACATGTCTTTGCGGAATCTTGGCAGGTTATGATAGCACTAGCGAATGAAGTGCTCAAGGAACCAATGAGCAGGATGGATTCTAAAGTCATCCGCAGCATATGGTAGCGACCCAAAATGGTGATGATTAGAAGTGTGGAAGTTTGCATCAAAATTAAGTTTTCCTTAAATCACGTAAATGAAAAAAACTGAGTATTTTTTCAGCGTATGGACTACAGGTGTATATTTAATCAAAAGAGACATTTCTCAACAAAACCCATCTGTGGTAGAAGTTTCAAGGCCTCTTGGAGCATGCAGAGATCTGGCAAAGAACTGCAATACAGAACCTAAGCCCAATTTGGCGATGTTGCATGGCCGGTGCAACTATCTGTAAGATTTAGGATATAAATAGGGCTGCAATGTAATTTTTGGGTTGATAAAAAAAATTCTGCAATCTGTCCTGCAATTTTATCCATATCCTGTTCTAGCTAATGCGGATACATGTGGAGAATGAAGCTACTATATATATTTAGGTGCATGTACTGTGAATACTGTCTATCCTGTTATAGTGGTTAAGGTCATTTGGGGTTCAGTTGCGCACTTTTCTTAAAATGGCCTGTTGCTCAAAAACGGTTGCTCGTAGAATGTAACTGTGAAATTTGGGGCTCGGTGACACTAGTGACACATGTATGGGGTACCCTTGACTTCATAGTGTTCAAGGTCATTTTGGAGTCATTTGGTGCACTTGTCTTAAAATGGCCTGCAAGTCAAAAATGGTTAGCCGTAGAACAAAACTGATTGAAATTTGTGACTCTGGAACACCAGTAGCACATGTATGGGGAAACTCTTGAGCTTATAGTGTTGAAGGTCATTTTGGGTTCATGCAGTGTACTTTTCTCAAAATGACCTGGAACTCACAAAAATACTCAAAAAGGGTTGGTCATAGAGCAAAAAGGGAGTAAAATTTTGGGGGACTCTGGGACACCATTTATGGCAGTAATTTTGGGGAATCTTTGACCTTGTAGTGTGCAGGGTCATTTGGTGCCCTAACTCAAAAACTGTTGGTCGTAGATTTTTTTTTTTGGTGTGTGTGTGTGTGTGTGTGTCTTAAGAGAGCTTAAGTAACACATATATGGGGTGCCTTTGCCCTTGTAGTATTCCAAGGTCATCGTGGGGTCAGTTGGTGTACTTACAAAATGGCTTGAGTAAAATGTAGTGAAATTTTGGAATTGAGGATGCTAGTAGCACTTATATTGGGTATCTTTGACATTGAATTTTGCAGCCAGTCAGTATACTTGTCTCAAAATTGATCTAGAATTTTTTAAACAAGTTGAACTTGAGTAGGACTCAGGGACACTAGTGCAACATATACATTGTATCGGGAACCTTTGACCTCTAGTGCTGTTGTGAAGCAGATCAAGGTCCATGGACCTCTTATTAATTAGCTATATGCATATTATTCGATGTATGATGAAATGTAACATATGCGAGTGGCCACCTCAACTTTGATATGGTACAAATCTGTTTTAAACTTATTTCCTGTGGAGGTAAGCGCTTTGATACGGACTGCCAATTACTGTGTTATTAATTTCAATTTCGCATTTTCCTAAAATATCCTGCCAGTATGCAAGACCTTGGAAAAGAATCATTTCGTTGGTCTAATTTCAATTCCTTGCAGATGTTTTTTAACCCACATTTCACGGGGACTATGAATATACCTACATGAATTGTGCAGCATATGTTTGTACTTCTTTGATAGGTAGACCAGCTTTGAACACCGTTGCACATTAAAGCAACAGCAGTCACTTTTATCAGTAAGTCGTAGCAAGTTGTGCTCACAAATATTGTGCAATGTATCAATAAAGAACAATGCATTTCTTGTACATGTGTTGCTTAAATACTACAGTAAAGTTGCTTAATTAAATACTACATTGCTTTATGTACTACAATAAAGAAATGCTGGGAATAAGTTCTATGGTGTTGGATTCTTTCTAACGTAAGTTCTCCCTGTGATTTAAGACCCCTCCATTTTAAGGAATCTTATTTCAAGAGTGGCAATCAGTGACACCTCTTATAATGTGAACAAACACGTAAGTGAGGGATCCGGCCTTAATAGTTCGCTTTCAACCTCTCAAGATCATATCACTGACTGTAAGTTTGATTTGGTGGTGAGTGCAGGTGTAGGTGTGTCTTGTTTGGGACGAATGGTCTACGCCAGACGGTTTTTGGGTGCCAGGCCACAGACTCGATGCTGAGCAGAAAGGAATCACTCAGACCGATACCGACCCAGAGCCGGTTGCCTAACTCATTAATGTCAAACACCAAGCCGAGAAGTTCAAACCTTCCAGTTTTTACGTCTTTTGATGTGACATGGTCAGGGATCGAACCCCAGCCTCCTGAGTGGACCCTCTAACCACTAGGCCATGGGGGGCGGTCCCTCTATTTTAAGGGGAAAGTATAGAATATTTTGAGAAGTGTCACCATCTTTAAACTATGAGAAATAGGAAGGAAATCACAGATCACTCGGATTGCGGGCGAGGTGATAATAGATCGGATTCACAAAGAATACTCACTAGCATAGCAGTAAGTACACTTGCAAAATGTGATTAATACGGGCTAGATTCTCTTAAAGCACAAGTTTTGTCCAATCGGGTACGACATTGTGCATGTATGTTAATCAGTCTACAATCATTGGGCTTTGCAACAACTGCCCATGAGGTCCACCATAAAATGGCTGGCGTTTTATATCTTTATATATAAAGAAATTATTTTATGAAAACCTACATCACCATAAAACACAGACGACTGTACCTTTCAACACTGTTTATTTTAGAAGAACACTTTAGTGATTTAGATGGTATAGAACGTACAATAATAAACAAGACGCATCTTGCTTGCAAGATGCCTGCAAGATGCTTTGCATACAAACAGCTATGAATGTACAATTTCACTACCAGCTATTCTCTAAGCATGATAATATGGGCAATTTACATCAGACACCTGCACATCACTCAGACACAAACAGGACTGACGCACAAAATAACCTGCTTCACGTCCAAGCAGTAAGTATTCATCCCTTTTAGTACTTTTCTTTAACCAATCAGCAAGATACATGATGAGTATGCAACACTACATAAAAGCCGTTCTGCAGCTTAAACAGATTGGTTGAACGGGACTTGACTGAAAAACAATGTGACAGTAAGTTTTGTTTCACCCCAAATGTGCAGTATTCTCAAGCATTGTATTCGTTTTCAGTCAGGAAATACTGGGATGGGTAAATAATTCACGTTTCAAAACGACAATTGCATCAAGATGCAGCGAAAGATACTAAGCCTTTTTTTGTGTGTTGGGGGGGGGGGGGGGGTTGATCCAGTTCACCCTCTGCATTATAAAATGCTTTCCTCATGATATAAGTGTTGCACCACACAGCAACAATACATCAGTCACAGTAATATAGTCATGCCAGTGTTACATCTATGCGTATATATATATATGACTTACATAAACATAAAAGCCAAGCTTAAGCCAAAGGTATTATAAAAGCCTGGAAAAACAAAACGAGACTTTAGCCATGTAAGTTACTTAAAAAAAAGCGAGATGTTGTATCAGTAGGTCTGCTCAATGTTGCCTTTCTTGTAATGTGATTTGAATACAAGCCTATCCTACTTGCAACATAAAGCACCACAAAATGAATGCACAAGGAACCCCGATGCACTATCAAGGCATCACAAACGTACATCCTTTGTTTTTCCATTGGCTTATAAAGACTCGATTTGATGAACAGATCAGTAGGTTCCAAAAACTCCTTGAATCTCGCATTCTAATGTATGGTTAAAACAGCTCCTGAAAAATGAGAAATGGGCTATATTAAATATTGTCAAGGCAAAGAATCTTCCACCGGAAAATCTTCCCAAACACATGAAAAACACTTTGATATCTTGCAAAGACCCCACATGTAGTATCATGCTTCGCCACTAGATGCCACCACTGTACAATTCTAACTAATGGCATCAACACTACAACAGTCAACAGCGAGACATCGACCAGTTCGTAAGAAAGAACTTAAGCACCTTTGCATCAATGTAAAGTTTGTATTCGCTTCGCCTGTATCACAAACAAAAGAACCTTTCAACAGTTGGGACAGAGTCAACATAATCACAGCGGAAAACGCAAAAAGAAATACAGTGCCAGTATTCTAAAACTAGTCTATATAGAGGCAAAGGGGGATATAGTTGTAAGTTTTTTTCAGAGTAACAAATAGGGACTATTTGGTATGTATAAAAAGTTTGCACAAAACGGTGCTTGCCAAGAATTCCTGCAAGATAGATTTGCATATCAGTGACGAGCGCAAAAACTTTTCTAAAAGAAGGAAGTAACTCATATCATAATGAACTATCAAACGAAAAACAAGTTCAGTGGATGATAGAAAACAAAACATATAAGCATACAAGTTAATTTTGAACAGCTTGATAAACAAAAACTTGTATTGCGTAATGCCATCCCATGAAAATAGTATTGTGACCTCTTGGCATTTCCTGATACCGTATTATGTGGGATGGCCACGGTCAATAAACAGCAGTTACACGACTGTCGAAATTCCTAAAGCACATCATAACTAGCTGCTGTAAACAAATATTCGATCTGTGAAAACGGGCTACTTCAGATATTAACTGATATGCAATACACTAGTAGTTCAATTAAGAAAGCGCAGACAGGCACCTGGGAAAAAAAGACTATTTGCATAGAAAATCAAGAGCGATGTGAACATTTGCTTGCTTATAATGTCAACGGAAGCACCAATGTACATATTAAAATAGGAAACTCCTTATTCAAGTTTGAAAGATTGCTCAGCGAAAAACTCAAAATTGGAATGCCACAAGACGAACACACCATTCTACTTTAATGCTAGCAACATGATTTAACGGAAAAGGGGCATTTAGAAAATCTTCGTGTTGTTTTTTTTTTACTGTCTAGAGAAGATTAGAACCCCTAACCGCCAGCAGTGTAGAAAGCATTTTTACAGTTTGGGGGAACAACAAAACAGATAAACAATGCATCGACGCTATCGATTCTGAAATCGAAGACCTTAACTATTAACAGTATCCAATGTCATTGAAGCATGTCAGACATGCCTTGGGGAACAGACGCTGTAGAGGTTTAACCCACAGCCTTCGATGTATTCTAAGTTTGAGAACCCGCCAACAGGTCTTTCATACGTTACCACCATTCAATGGCTCAGAAAGCAAAATGAAACACCTTAAGTCTACAAACACATAACACACAAGAAACGGTACTTAACATATTTGTACAGATGCGAGAGACGACATTTAGCTCGATTTAACTGCACAGCAACAAAATTGACTGTGCAATATCAATAACTACAAAAGCGCAACTGCACTGGACAACCCTTTGTTTTAATTTGAACACACCTTACAGTAAGTTCATGTATTAGAATCCATGTTCAATCCTGATTGTACATCACTGCCACAATTTTTCTAGAAGTGAGGAATATGGCAGCGCATACTGCATAGGTCACAGCAGGTTACCAACTGCTAACCAGAAAATATTGACAGATGAAGACTGTACAGCCATTTCCATCGCACTGTAAAATCCGAAGTCTGAGTGCTACACTGTCACTTTGGCTGTTTATTTATTCACAGGTAACCGGTAGAGCTACTGCTACTACTCACTCCTGGAAAAACCTTACCATATCAACTGCATGCCACATACATCAATAATCCATTAACTGATGGGATTGTCATCCCACGGAAACACCAGCATACATATTCCATCATAATCTAGCCTCGCTGCCTTAAATAATTCTTAAGTATTTTAGATAATTTTTTTGTGCAACATTTAACTGCAAAGTAACATCAATAAATGGCAAGCCAAACAAGCAGTAAAAGCTCAAGAGAACAAACCGGTTATTTCTCATTGGTTTACTACATTGAGTAATATCTTTAAATATCAAACTTCTCCCCAGAAGTCCTTTGTACATTCACAAGGCTTGCACCTTTCATTCATCAAGTTGCTAAAGTTTTGCAACTTTCATTCCAATTTTTTTTAAAATCTTGAAGTATTTCAAACCCACCCTCTGTAGGGATTTTACTCCATATATGCAATGTACCTTTACCTGCAACATTTTGAAGAACCAAACAAGAGTGCGTAACAAGAAGTGAGAACTGTCAGGGATATGTATTAAAGCTACATGTATGCAGGCTTTCAACAAACAAGAGAGAGAAATTAGGAACCCCACTCATACCGGTGTTCACTATAGAAGACTGAACTACCAGGAAGAGAAGACAACAGAGTGCCTTGGAGAACGAATCTGATCTATATATAGTTTATCATCATTTTTCCTTTAAACACAAAAAGGAAGATTTTTGGAGTGAATCATGCGAGAGATGCTATATGAACACATGATCCATCAATAAGCATGGCAAATCCAATTTTTTTTTTACACATAACACCCTAAAACAAGCTTCACCATTGAAGTACATTATTTGCACATAGTTGGGCAAATATTATGGCCTTGCAGAGAGTATTAACATGTCTGGGAAGTCTGAGCAGGGAAATCTAGCACACCGTTTGCTCCTTCTGGCCATCATTTCACTGCTGGATGTGTAACGTCGTCGTGCCGAATCATGATACCGAGGATATGAGATTGTTGGGTGAACCCATCTGAGTCAGTACTTTGTCCAGCCACTGTAAAGGACCATTAAGATGGATCTCAATCCAGCAAGGCGTGCTTGTCACGTCCTGGCGATGGTACTCGGCTCCCCAGCCCTTGACAAAGCTCATGCGGATCGTACACATCTTGGTAAGTTCATACACAGCCTCGAAGCCGTGATTGACCGACTGACTGAGAAGTTGGGCGAACTCCTGGTTGTTAAAAATCTTTAAACTGCAGCCTGGTGGGATCTTGCATACGGTGGTGGGGTGGAAGTTGTGGTGGTAGTTGCAATTGCGGCTCTGCACAAAGATGCTGCTGTCACTCAAGCACTCGGCAAACACTTCTCCCCCGACGTAGTAGAGATGAACACCTGACAGGATGAAGAAACCAAATGATGAATCAAAGCATTCTATTCATGAAACGTCTAGACAACATGTACAACAATTGGTCCAATGTCTCCACCTCCAAACGCCAAAGATGGCTAAAAGCTCGACTAGAGCTACAAATCTAACGTTGGCTTCACATATTACATCTCTGCTACGTAGCAGATCAATATACTGCCTGGTGTGAAGGTACCATCTGAAATGTGCAGGAAATGTGATGAGTGTCCCCAAATGGTGTATAATTGCACTACCTGGTAAAATGTTGTATGCATATGACCTTTCTTGTAGAACATGGAACTAAATTGAACTATTTGCGAGCTATTTTAATCGGGACTTTTTCACATGTTCAACAAGATACATTTGCATTTTTGAAATACCCAACATTAGTTGCAATGTGATTTTGCAATGTAAAAGTGCAGAACATTTGAAAGATGGATGGCATTCCTTATTATGACTTACCCTTCCCTATGTGCCGCCTGGTGTTTTCAATTGTCGAGTTCCTGTTTACATTGGAGAGTAGACCAAGACAGAACCTGTCCGAGTTGTTGGAAGGGTCGGTGTAGCCGTCAACGACAATACTGGGAGACTGTGCCTGAAACGCCTCGCCTACACGGTTGTTCAGCTCATAATACACACACGAGCACCAGAACTGGGGCTCCTGGTAGTTGACTGGCTCAAGTGTAATGGCTGAAATAGTGATAAAGCAAGTCCATCAACAACTGAAGTACTGAGGCCAGATCAAGGAACAAGTGCAGTCTATCACCTGAGACCGCCATATGTATCCCCCGGCCACCATCAAATGCCTTATTCCAAACCAGGCTGCTCTCACCTCTTCCATTAAAATCTTTGAGCAGCAGACCAGTGCCATCTCCTTCATATGGTACGGTATTGTGCGATGGGTTGGTTAAATAGGGTATGGGGAAAGAAAATGTTTGGCGACTGACTGGTACAGGGTAGGTGTATAGTGGATTACGATATTCTGGGGCGGAGGGCTGGGCATGGTCCGCGCATTTAGTGGCGCAAAGCTGAAACATACTTTTTACTTAAGGAGGCCAAAAACTGCTTTATGAACAGATTCGATTACTACCCGTATATTTTATCCAATGATGAGCACATTATTAAATGTGAGCATGCCCGATAAAGATATTCCATAAATACATATATCCACAAAATATGAAAGAAATTGTCTAAAGATGTACTGTAATCTGTAGACGTGTGGCAACAAATTCTGCAGTAGCAGTGGATATGGGGCAAATCCAGAGCATAATAAGTTTAAGGGATACAATGAATCTTTACTGTGTCCTAATTACATAACATATGTACACAAGTACAAAAGTGGAAAAGACTGAAATATGAAAGTTGATGTATATTATATCTGAAAGCTGCAAAGTACTAGGATCTTGACACTAGATGTATTGTTATAAGGCACAATATGTGCAAGTTAAACCCAACACATAAAACCAAAATTAAGAATGATGTATACAGTATTATATACAAGAACGTCATACAATAGCTTGGCATCAGATCATACTGGAAACCTCTAGGGTGAAAATCAGTTTAATATGAAATTAAGGTTGACCTTGTACATAGAAAGCTACAGGCAAAACAAACTGGTTGTGCAGGGGTAATGAGGTATAAGTATTACAGTGTCTATTAAAAGTAATCACAGCATTAAATGCTTGTCTAGCAAATAACTGAATCACCCAAAATGTTCCATCTAAATTTGATGTATTCTCAACAGCCATATTGGAGACGAGTATGTTAATCTTTTGTAAGCGCTAAAGTATCCAAAATCTTTGACATATATCTGAAAGCTGCGAAGTACTAGTATAAGGATATTGTGAATATATGAGGCGCAATGCCAAACAGAAAGCCAAAGAAGCCTACAGGAAAAAATATCTATACTGTGAAGTTGTCATTTTTTTTAAGCACGAGACACTAATTAATACTGTGATGTACCCTTCATCACATAATTTCAGAACTCATTAAATTGGAAGAGAAATCTGACACACGGGAGGAGTGTGTTGCTGATTGAAAGGGATAAAAGGCGTGATTAGCAACTAGTAGAGGAAATCAATGTGTCAGTGTTGGCGGCTGAAGCCAAAAGAAAAATTTCAGAAACCAAAGCAAATCTTACGAAAGCAAAGATTTAGTGTGTGAACCGCGGACGTCTGCAATGTGGGCAATCAATGGCTTAACTAGAGGTCAACTACCACTTGATTAGAGCATGCAAGGAGTGGACTAATCAATTTCTGTTTTCAATGCAAAACATTCAGCATTAGTATGAATTAAGCAAGCAAATTATCTGGTTCTACAAAATCAAGGCATAGGTTAACTAGATGTTGAATTGGCAGGTTGTATTTGCATGTTACCTCTTTTCTTCATGTTCATGTGTGGATTATTGCCAAATGGATCACCATAACCTGCCAAAGATAAAGTGCTCCATACATATTTCAATTTCATCCTTGGTACTTGATTTCTCGCGGGACTCTGCTTTTCCATACATACAAGCCACTGCTTGTAACAGATGTGTAACTTTTAAGAACACGGGAGTTTTAAAATTACGGTGCTGCAATGGAGGTTCTCAAAGTTAAATAAATGAGCCTTCTATGCGATATAAATTCCTTATGCACATGTCAAACAAACAAAAGATCTGGTTATGCTTAAATGCAAGTTACCACTCTTTGGTATACTGTTACTAAAAGAGGCAACCAGTAAATTTGGACACATCAATGTATAGATATCCGATATTCCACAAACCTTGTCTGTGATTTGGGACATGTGCTGGTGGCATGCTGGATGTGTCCATGGCTGTACTTTCTTGATTGTTGGGTGGTTGCTGCTGCTGCTGCTGTTGTTGTGGCGGTTGGGTCGGTGGCTGGCGTGGGGCAGGAATACTGTCGCCCATACTGCTTGCTGGGCTATGGGGATTCCCGGCTTGGTATGGTGGGGGTGGAGTGTCGGCTATAACAAAAGCATACAGCATATAATACAAACTCAACTTACACCGATGTTAATGTAATACATATTTACCATATTAGCAGAATGTTAGTATTTCCATTTCAACATGATCTTCAAAGGCCAAAGTCGACTACAATACTCTTTACGCCATGTATCCCTCAATGCCTGTAATTTGTGTAATGTTGAATAATATACCTCTATAAATCTTAAATTTTCAATCCTGATTAACGTTCTGTAGCATCTAGATTCAGGTACAGGTAATATATAATTAGCTGTGATAACAAGTTTATCAGTTCGAACAGATTTGTATTGCCACGTTTGAGGAAGTTAAATCCAGCTGTTAGTTACATGAAGTGGACAATAGGTGAATATTAAGAAGATATTGAGAAAAGCTTCACAACTACAACATATGCTGATAGAACAGATGCATACAATAACTGACCTGGCACTCCAAATGGACTGCCTGGTCCAGAGTTGTTTGGTGACTGCTGGAAGCCTTGTGGGTAGCTGACATTGTATGGCATAGACGGCTCCTGAACTTGCTGAAATGGTGCGAGTCCACTTGGGTATTCACTGTATCTCGGTACAAGAACTGGCGGCAAAACTGAAATGAAACATTACTATATTTGGAGCGCAGCTACTAAACTTTTTGACTTTGGGAGTAAATATTTTTTTTTCAAGTAGTACTTCTACTCCATCATTGTACAGCCAACAGCATCTCGTTATCATTGTTACTGAATAACTGGCAAAACACACACCATCTATCCCATCACTCATTCTCAAATAAACAGCACAAGGAAAGCATTATGAATTCATCATGCCAAAAAAATTGTTCTATGGGAAACGTTAAATTAACTTTATTAGAAACCTCAAGACTACATGCATTGGGATTCCATGGAACCAGATAAAATAATGCTCCCGGTTAAAATTGTATTGCAATTGTATGCGACTCCAGACACCATGGGTATGAGCATCATACCTGGGCTTTCCACACGTTTGTAGTGGTATGGGTTGATGCAGACTTCCTTTTGCTTGGCTGAAAAGGGATAGTCACAGTGATCCAATGGTTTCAATTCATGATGGCTTTGAAGATCGGGCCATCGCCAAACACGGCAATAGATCACGTGTGGCAGACCTTTTCTGTGAGAAACCTGAAGACGCCCATCTAGCGAACGTGGGATGGTGACACACTTGGAAGGAACACCTGGGTTGCTCAGAGCCTTTTCCAGGTCTTCAAGAGCTCCTTTCCTCTTCTTTAGCTTTTTAACAAGTGAGTCCACAGCCTTTTCAGCCCATTTTTCCTCCTCATCCCCCTGTTTCCAGCCCAGAAGTCGTTTCACTGCTGGGCTGGTGAAGGAGAAGAGACTGGAGATGGGGGAAGACATAGGATATCCGGCTGGAAAGACAAACCAGATTATAGCAAAAGAGCCAACTAGCTGTAAGCCTTACAAACAGCACAACATACATGTTGCTTATGACATGCTCACAACAATGTATATTAATTCAATTGGGCATATCACTGTGCCCTGTGATACTCTATGTCACACTTGGACACATTACTTTTGGGGGTCACACTCAAGTCCCTGGGCTCGCTGGACAAACATTACGCTAGGTGCGCTGGGATGCCCCAGCCCCGGTTATGTCAGCAGAAATGTGGCAACATGTGTGTTCTAAGAGGTTCAAATATATACATGATATATATATATAGCCTGCATTCCGCTGTAGACTGCAAAGTTGGACATCATGTGATGACTGCTGTAACTGAACCTGTGTACCTTTTTCCATTCTTTTGCTGAGATTGTTTGAAAGAAAAAGACCTTTTTCGTAATTTTGTGGACTGGACCCACAAAGTCCTGTTAACATGCTTTATCCTTGAAATCCAGAATGTGGGCATGCAGCTGCAGAGATCGTCAGTGGGAGCTCGTTATTATGTGGGTTGGGGGGAGGGAGAGATGTGAGCATTGTTGCCTTGCTTGGTCACCAGGTCACTACGTACATGGAAAGTTACTGCATCGCCAGTGCAGTCAAATATTTAGTTCAGTAGACCCTTTGGCTTTAGCAACGCATATCGATCAATGGTGTTAGCCTGCATGTTATACATTGGATTATCGCCGCGATGCACACAGGTGTGGTTATTACGATAATTAGCTGTTTGTTGGTGGTAGATGTGGTTATTCAGGACATAGGTATGGCTGGGGAAAAATTATGTGCGCTGTGGCCGCTTTTGCTCAAGACCACGATGGAACATTTGGCTGTTATGCGCATGGTACAAGCCCTTCCCAATCACCGATATTACTGCAGTATTTTGTGCACTGTGTGTAGGGGATAACCTGTTACATCAATGGCTTATGCGTTAAAAGGGAAAATTTAAACAAAGCCACAATGTCGGGAAGATAACCATGAGCATTCATCATGTATATCTGAATGATGCAAATCGTAATGATTGGCACTATATAACACAAGTAGTTTATATTTAAACTGGACACATAAATGTCAATTTGAATTTAAGTTTATTACACATGTACACAGTTTGTGGCAGTAGTGGAACTATTTCACACCACTAAATCGCAATATGAACAGTCACTTGGATGCCAAACTACACTTGGTTATGTGGTGCCTCTTTAGCCAATCACAAATTGTCATGAAACTTCAGCCAATAGTCTTTCATTTTGCGCCTTCCTTCTCTTTTCGGGCATCTTTGGAAATTTTTTTAGTGTCTGTGCATTTAACATTAAAAATGTGTCTGTGCATGTCAATTAACATGATTAACTTAACACAAACATGTATATTATGTATATCACTACAAAGCTAGAATGGATGAATTGGAATTTGCCATTTCTACCCTACAGCAATATCCAATATTCAGGGTCTCATTAACGCTGATTAAGAATGTCAATAGGGAGTATTTTAAACCCCTTGGTGGGAAACTTTTGCGAAGATACCCAAAAGAATGGCAAAGGTGCAAAAAACAGGGGCATCTCCCGATTGGCGGAGCTTTTATTTGTCGCAATATGATTGGCTAAAGGGTAGTCATATGACCAAGGTGGTTTGGCTTCCGAATGAAACCGATTGTTCATACTGCGAATTTGTGGCGCCAAATACTTCCTATTGCCACCCATTTTACTTCTGCAATGAATTGACCCCAGCCTTGCAACCTTGAGATCTAGCCCTACAATGGATTGTTAAGGGTCCCAAGGTGGAGGCTACCCACCCACAGTGACTCGCATGATCATGATCACAGTTACTGATCAGTGATGATTCACTGCAGTGCAGTGTCAAAAACTGAACACGAGATATACCGATCTGACGATCATGCGATATCATGATATAGAATAGAGCCAGCTGAATGTGGCATATGCTCACATTTTACATATTCAACACACCGAGCCTATTACAATTTCAAAATTTGTAGTGATATAGTCATACACTGATAACAGCAAGTAACCTCGTGGGAACTACAGAAAAAAATGTTGTTTAGATCTAGTCTAGATGGGTAGATCGAAGAGTGTGACTCATGTTGAACCATATTAAAAGCAGTCGCAAGGACAGAAATAAGTCTCACAGCTTTAAAATAGACATAATTATCGCTCGTCATAGTAATAGGACAAGAAACGAGTAGAATTATATACTGTTTAAGAAGAATACTAAGTGAATAAGATGCTAACTTCAAACAAATTTTGACAGATATCCCTTATTTTCCACGAGCACTGGCGACAGTTTGACGGGAAACCGAACAACCTACAGAAACTACAAATTATTTCGCCAAATTTTAGTGTTCTTTGAGGACATATTACAAAAGTACAATAACATAGTTGTGTAGAAATTACTTTGTACCTGTCTCTGGCAATTTTTTGCATAAAAGGTAAATAATAGTAGAAAATATAGTCTATGTTTCTGGAACTACGTTTTCAACGGATGGAAGTTTGGACACATATGGCGACAAAGGGGCTGGAAGTTCAGTCTACCTGGAAGATGCACGGGTGTGTCAACTCTGTCTTACAAACACTTCAGAGGAAAGTTAAGCGCCTTATTGAGCTTTTTACCGCACAGTCTGATACCTTTTGAAGTACTATATTTCTATTATAGGTAAAAATAGTTAACTAGGGACCAAATTAATTGGCAAAACATTGAAGCAGAGGATGCATCAAAAGACTTGTGCTTAAGCCACACACCCCTCGATTGTAATGTGCGCGCCTTTAATAGTGCTCGTTAGCGCGGGCCCGTTCACTTTAGCAGCCGATTTTGCAGTTCAGCTGGCGTTTTTCTGTCGCTTTTCTGCCGCTTGGACTAGTCTACACAAAAAATACATTTATGATTCAAATTTTAATACACTTTTACACTCAAAATTACAAGCAAAAAGTAAAAGATGTAAGAAAAACCCATAATGCATACATAGATCAGTCTAGCCTAGCTCCTACAAAAAAAGCGAATTAAATATATCTTTATTCGTATTCGAGGTACACTGTACCAAGTTTACAACAATATATAGCCTACTTATTATGAATCTTCATCGTTCATAACCTCTGGCCTGTAATGACATCCCGGGCGGGTTTCGAAACCGCACAACGGGGGCATACATGTATGTGTTCCTTTGCCCGGCGCTCTAACCATTCGGCCACCGGACAGGGACCAATAAACTTTTAAGGCTCGTTATCCAGTACATTACAAAGCCCCGACCATTATTCTATAGAGACGGACACTTTGTCTAGTCATCCAGTAGACAGTATTTTAAACCCATGGGCGGGAATATTTCCCGAAGATAGCCGAAAGAGAAAATGCATGAAAACGAAGTAGGCTCATGATTGAAACTGAAACTGAATATATTCATATGTTGCAATGTTTTGGTGCGAAATACTCCTTATTCTGACAAGGAAAAACCAGCGGAAAACCCAGCCCGGCAACAAACTACCCGGCTTATTATAATACATTTACCACTATAAATTTAAGTGAGTGGCATTGTTAAATCTAATGGTTCAGTTGGAATATACCATGTATGATTTAGTATTTGTATTAAATTTTTACTAATTTTACAAGTCTTTAAAATTGAGTGACCTTGACTTTGACTTCAGGGTCATCAAGGTCAGATGTCAGGGTGCAGTTGGACTTCCATAAATGTTTTTTTGCAGTACTTGTAACTATGTTTAAGGAATCAAGCCCGGCCCCAAGGTCTTTGTTGAAATCCTTGCCTGCGGCGCAGTCCCGGCCCGCCTGGACACCGCAGGCGTCCTCGCGCCGGGACGGAGCCAAGAGCAAGGATTTCAACAAAGACCGAGGGGCAAGGGCTTGATTTCTATTATGACATACCTCAACATTAAAGAAAATGAAAATAAATCCAGGTTTTTATCACGAAAATTAGAACCACCAGTGTCGGCATCATTATTGATTTCATGTGTTTAATATGGCTGTTAAAATGTACTCCCTCTGAAATCTTGCGAGCACATGCGATTATTATTATTTACTTAGTCGGCTTTGTTATGGGGTGGAGAGAGCAGCCTCCCCGTGGCCCACCCTGGGTATTAGGTCTTGTCGGATAATTTTGTTCAGACTTGGCCTGATAGCGAATGCTCTCACACAGTGCAGTGCTTAGACTGTAGTGACTTGAATTGACGTTGCAATCGTTATCACCTGTTTTGGCACGGTA
>JAAUYG010006022.1_pt1 | contig 16915 bp, 13 predicted proteins | sample 7278091 | NCBI WGS metagenome assembly JAAUYG01 (sample SAMN14350201, study PRJNA611818) | marine sediment metagenome | isolation source: surface marine sediment (0.6m) | place: French Polynesia: Moorea | collected 2018-08
ACTGCTATCTATAATAAAGTGTTGTGTTAATGAATTATTGGGTACATCCAGTTACATGGAGGGTACCTATAAATGCAGTATGCACCATCATCAGATAGAAGCCTTACTGTGTGTGTAAGGATCACATGCACATAGCAGGATAGCCTGGAGGGCATAGCTTAGCTGTTGAGCCAAATAATATAAAGCAGGATGATATCATTATACACGTGGTTCTGTTCGGTGTGTTACACACTCAATCAGAGCTACTGGGAGATGTTCAGTTGGTCCCAGGTACACAAATGAACACAACATGTACACAACATTCCAGTGTTTGCCTGAATTAGAACATGTAGAAGACGAACTAATGCAAATGCTATTGGCTATGTCCAGGACAACTGATAGACTGGTTTGAAAATACTGTAAAAGTTCTAATAAAAGCCTGCCTCCAATAGCAGCTGTATTGCCGCTCGGGCGCTTATTAGAAGTTTTACGGTAATCACTTAGGTAGTTAAATAGTTTGGTTTTGTAAAATTGACCTAATTGAAAGTTATCCAGTAACACTGCTCTTAGTATCACATTTGCTGGTTAGTTTGGCCTATACAGGTAAATACCAATAGCAGCTTTGTTTGTGGGAGCCAGATATGAGGTAAGCATCACTGGTACTGCAGTGTTTGCTGAAGTAAGTATTTCAGGGCTAGGGTACATAGGGTATGCCTCCCACCCTCTGCTGGAACTGTATCACCTTTCTGGCCCTAAGGGCCAACAAAGAATGCTTTTCATTTGGTATGACAGGCTAGCAGTGATCAAATGGTATGGAACAGGCATAACTAATGGTGCTTGTGTATGCCTAGGTCTCAGAATCATTCATGAAATATTTACAGCAACCATCATAGTCTTCCATGAAATTCATAACCACTCCTGTCCTGTATTTATTAGATCAAACTCCTATTAGTTGTAGCTCTTGGTTTGGGCAAACTTTCTCCCCGAGAGAGACTGAATGAAATACATGTATCATCTGTTATTAACTGTAAATCTAAATGGTGTTGAACAATGTTGAAGCCTGTTAAAGATTGAGGGAGCAGTCTGGGGCCCACAGTTTCTTAGAAAGACCCAAGCTTCAAGATCCAATGCTATAAAAAATCTTGCATGTGAACAAATGGATTCTTCATGTGAACAAACAGCACCCAGCAGTTAGAACCAGCCACACACAAGTAGATAAGCAGTTCTCCACCCTGATTTTATCCTTGGAGTGATGCTGGAAGCAGAGGAAAATATTGAGATTTATGCCCTGGCTGTCAATGGTTTACCTGCCCAGCCAGCTGGGCCACAGTCTTCCTTTTCTGGTACTTTCCAGAGCTCAGTGTGTTGCAAAACATCCTCAAGTGACAGGGTTCTGTCAGGTGATGCTCGGGAAGTTTTATGATGCTACCAACAAGTTGCAACTCAAGCCACATGAGCCACTACCCCTGATACATTTTGAGGGCTTTTCCACCTGGAACGCCCTCTGCCTCCTGGCTCAAAGACAATGGTGTCTCAGGGTGTTGCAGAGTCAATTGTTTGGAAATTGAGTCAATTGCATAAGGCACAAAGGGCACTTTGTAACCATAATCCATAGTTTAAAAATGTCTGTTTTTCCTTAGGCAATTGACGGGAGGTCTGTTCAGGTCTTGTAACAATGTCTTCACAGTTGCTTTCACATAGGCACATGTACTGATAAGATAGGTGTGTATAGTATCCTTTTTGATCTGGAAAACATATACAGTCAGTGGTCCCTGCAATTTCAGACCTCTCCATTTAACAATTCCCTCTATTTTAAGACCACTTATCAGTGACACTATTCTTATATTTTCAGCATAAAATGTCTCTCCATTTTAATACATGTACCACCTCCAATCTAAGACCATATTTCCCTGATTTTCCTGGCTACAGGGGTGGTCTTAAGATGCACTGTAGCTTAGATGTAACCTATATTCTATATCGGAGCCTGATCTGCACGGGGAACTAGGAGAAAACAAATAGCTTTCTTACTCTTTGTTTAATTATTGGCCAGTTCCAGATGCATTGTGTCCACAAAGCTGAAGTGTCCATCATAAATATAAGTCACTGGGCTCTCTCTCTCTCGCATCCGTTGTGCAGGGTTCAACTTCAGGGTTGGTGTGTTTTGCCAGGGTGGTATATTTCCCATTTGGCATGTTTCTGATAAGTTGGGGTTTGCAACTATTGTTACCATTTTTTACCTGTTCCAAGAATTGCAACCTCTACTAGTTAAAGTTTGAAGCTGACTCAGTTCATGAAATTTGGCCAGATACAAATGCAAGGGTCAAGGGTAAAGAAAAAAAAATTTGCTCTCTCTAGTCTCTCAATATGTATTTTCAGTTACTGTCTACTAATATCTTATTACAATGTGCTTTAGTAATATAGCGCTGTGTTCCACATCTGAATTGGTCTGGTGTCTTCTGCTCCTGTGGTGGCTGACTAAACAGGGCCGAGCAACGTGAGATCAATGACTCCAATAATGAGTTCAAGCAGAAGATGAAAGTGCCACAGGGTGGATGTGAACTTGCTACAAATGGATTTAGTCCTTTTGAGCATCGACCCAGTTAGGTCCCTCCTGTTGCTGGTAATGCATTATATGTAGTTTCACTATATTTTCTCCTTCCTGGCCCTTGCAGCAGCCACTTTACCTTGCCAGCCCAGTAAAGCAGGTGAAGATCCACTTTGTGGCTGTTTCAGGTATCATGTTTTATGTGTTGGGCTAATGGATACTTCTGTGTATAATGAACTTGACCTTTGTTCCACATTGTGTGACTTTAGTGGTTGGCCCTATCTCATTGTTTGTAGCCACTGTATGTATTGTATCCAGTAGATAGGAGGAATTAGCTGTAGATATATCTGTTAGAGGCATTGGGCAAATCAGGGATATAGACTGGTTAGAGACTTGACTGTATATACAGTGGAACCTGGGAATTAGGGACACCCATGGGACTGTGAGAAACTGTCCTGAATTCTGAGGTGGTTATTGCTCATGGGCCGAGGGACTGAAGTAGCTGCCCTGAATTCTCAGGTTGTCCCTATTTCTCAGGTGGTCTTAAAGACAGGTTTCACTGTATATACTAGACTCTTAATTACAGTGAATGGGGATAATATTTGAATACCGTAGAACCCATCTTAAAAGAATATCCCATTGGCCATGGACTGTGATACTCTTTGGAGACACATTCAGTTACCCAGTATATTGAAATGTAGTACTGGGTACCTTCTCATCGGCCTGGAATATCCAGTCTTTCCTTTGCTCGAAGTGAATCCCATCATCTTTGGGTTACATGGAAGGCTCCCGCCAAGGACAAAATCAGTCCAAAATAGTTTTTCAGATATTTTGTACCCAAACTTACATAAGCATGCGTGCACAGTGCACAAACACACGCAGTCATGAGTAAAACATTATAAAACCCCACCTAGCAGAGCTTGGCAGAGTGTTAATTAAATTCAGCTTAGCTTGCGAGTACCCGCAGCTAAGCAGCAGCTTACTTAGTACCTGAAATAAGGGACACTGGCACAGGCAGCAATGGTATATACATGTATCACCAATTCTTGACTCTTAGGATCCGTGATTCTTATTTTTTCGATGGAACGTTAAGTTGCTGTTATGGTACAGGTAGGCATAGCATACCCATGTATAATTTGTCTATATATATACTAGTAAAACATTGCCTGAAAGGATTTTATACAGTGAGGGTGTTAGCAGGATATTTAGTACTTACAGTTGTAGTTAGGTTGATGTATACCGGTAGTTTTCATGCGCAAAGCTTTGATGTCGCAGTACAGAGTGGTGGTTCCCATACACAGGATAGATGTGTTATCAATAATAACGATGAAGGATTGCTACAAACTGTAGAGTGGATTGTCCCATCCTGGGGTTGTGCAACTGAACATGGTAGGTGCCAGATAAAAATCAAATGCCATATGTTTCAAGGGGTAAGGTCATCTGTCCCGAGTTTATGGTTTTGCAAAATTCTGAATTGTCTGATATGTTATGTTGGGAGAAGAATTACATTGGATGCTGTAATTCTGTTTTAGGCTGTGAGAATATGCTGGCAGTGAGTGGAGAGACAGCAGCGTTATTGTACCGTTGGGGTTGCTATGACTACAGGGAACCTTTTTGGGCAGATTTGCCCCCTACAACTTCCATCCAACCATTATGTACAATAGTAAGCTACCAGTCCTGAGAGGATAATAATGTGAAGGTCATTGATCACCTTGATCAGATTGCTACCTTAGGTTTGGTTCTGGTGTGGTGAGCCCCAGTCACTGGTACATTGTAGCCTCTGTTGTCTTTCCCTGTGATATCCTGGCCATTTTTCTGCCCTCTGGCGCAAGGGTGATTGACATATTATATCCGTCTGCCTGAAGCAGCAGCTGCTGTTGCTTCTACACCCACACCCACCAGCCAATGGAAAAACATAATACTGGTAAGAAGGAAAACCCACTCTGTTTTATCTGCACAGATACTGTACTGTGACAGTATATTGTGCTATGGCATGATGCCTCTCCAGTTACGGCTGCAACAGACACAGGGAAATTGATTTAGACCGACAGACAGAGGATGAACAGCTCTGTTCTGTGGCGCTGCTGTCACAGACAGATTCCCAAGCCTTGCTGGGTTTGACATGTGTTCTGTGCTTTCGAGACCTCAGTAGGTCAGCCTCCTTATTGTACATGTTGTAATGTTCAGCATTCATACATCCTACGGGGATTTATGGATCCAGTGAAGACCTGGGTTGAATGAATGCTGGCTGCCTGCTGGTGATTTGTCCACAGATGTGATACCACAGTAGAAGCACAGAAGGAAAGATGGCCGGTCCTTGGGTGTAGAAGCTGGTGCCAAGTATTTATTTCACTAAACATGTAGCTTTAGTATTGCTAGGGAATGGTGCAGGCTTGCCATGTGAGATTCCACTGTATAAGTATTTGGTTTGTTATAATACAGTGAAACCTCAACCTATCTTGAAAGGCCACCGTTTGGCCACAAAAATTTGGTCTCTGAAGAGTCAAGACAGGTGGTCTTTGGTGGCAGGTTCATTTATATGAATGGAGGAGTTTCTGCCCAACTAGTGGTCTTTCAAGACCGGTGGTCTCTCTTAGCAGTGCTCTCTCAAGACAGGTTTTACTGTAGTGATTTCTTGTGTGCAGCCACAGGTTCAAATACTGATCATCCCATTGTAGTACGTGATACACACAGGATCAAACATACTGCACCAGCGACAGGGTCACAGGGTGAACTCTTAGCAAATAGCTGTCCAGAAACAGTGAAAATCTACGAAAGTGGTTTCGGGGTCCGTTTGGCTGCTGCACATGCACAAATCCCAGCTTTCTTGTAAACAAATCATGTGGTTCTTGATACATACATGTATATATATGCGTAAAAGGCATATTGCATTGTAGATACCTGGCTGTAAGCTTTGTTACTGAAATTATTAGACACGCACCCAAAGCCTTACACTTGCGCATCTATTATGACGAACATGACAGATAGTGAAATGTGGTCGTAGGCCAATATTGATTTCTTTCACCAGGAATTTAAAATGTTGTCTTGCAAGACTGGTGGATGAATGACAAGTGTCTATAAATTGAAAGTGGTCCACCACGGCCACCGTTCTGTAAGATTTCACTGTACCAGTACCCCAGCTGTCTTTGGATATGAACAAGAGGAATTGCTTGACATCGCATGGCCAATCGATAATATAATGGGATACTACGGTAGTATAGGGAAAGAAAGATTTGCTGGTAGGGTACACTGAGTGTGCTGACTTTACATTATAGACGGCACAGTACCAGGTTTAATGGTTACATCCATGTGGATTCTGTGTTCTTGTTTGACAGGTGCCCAGCTGAAGAACCAGCTTCATATGTAATGATCATTCAAGACAGTTTTCCTGGCCGGAAAGGACATTAATTCCTTAATTAAAAGGGATTATGTATGACATCCTAATGCTTCCGATTAATATACTTACGGTGGGGAAGTTACCGGTATAGATGATGTTCATAAAATGTTACTTTGTACGGCCATTTTAGCAGTGCCATCACTCGCAGACGTGGTGCCAGTCAAATTGACGCACTGGTATTTTCCACTCTTGACATATGATATCGATTTTGCACTCAGATGACGTACTGTTATATGCAGTGTATACCAGGTACATTGTATATTCAATTACGGTATGCTATCATAATGGGTAGTAAAAATATATGGCTGAATGTTTTTTTGTTTTTTTTTTTGCCTGTTTATAGTGACTGTTTTGGTTATAATGGCCAGGTTTCGGTATGGATTTGGAATGGTCTGGCTTCTGTCATATCTGTCATGACTATGGCTGGCTTTTTTAGGGCTGCATACATCACTGTACATAAGTATGATTGACAATCAGTGAATGATATCTGCCCACAGAGTCTGAGTGAACACGGGTCATTGTTTGAAGTAGACTTGTCTCGCAGGGTGGTTTAGCACTGGTGCTTGGCGTTTACTTAAATTGGGGGGTTTGTGAAAAATTCATCTTAAAAGATTTAAACTAAATCATGATGAGAGGTTTCTAGCAAGTCATGCTGATCTTTATACAGCCTCATTAAGAAAAGAAGAAAAGATTTGCTAGCAAAATACCTCTGAGAATGATCCAACGTAAATGTAAATGGAAGGTTTTGATGTTTCGTTCCAGTAAGCGGAAGATCAACCACGGAGAAGAATGGAGAAACTAAAACGGACGTTTAGTTTCCGGAAGAAAAAAGACCATGTGCCAGAAAGCAGTAAGCCCCACCAGTGGCAGGAGGATGAGAGGAAAGTCCGGGACGGAACCTGTAGCTTCCAAGTTCGGGTAAGGCCAGTGAACTGAATTCTGTGTTTGATGGCTCTCATGTATGGTCATGTAATATCAATGAGTGTCTCTTGTATACAGTAGAATTCTGTCAATAAGCCTAATAAGACCAACTTCCAAAGTGGTCTAAATCTGGTGTGATGACAGATCTTATTTCGGAGGTGGTGGTGACTGAAAGGCAGAATTTCACTGTACAGTGGTCTCTGCATTTTAAGACCACCTGCTCAGCCAGAAAAAACATGGTGTTAAATTGAAGGTGATCTTAAAATTTAATGATGTTTACTGCCGTACCGGTATATTGAATAAGAGTATTATCACTGATGGCCAATCTTAACAAAACTTCTTAACTGGAGGCCTGGAGTCTTAAATCAACTGTAGTTGCAAATACATGAAACATACAGACTATGGTATTGGCCACACAGGGATATTGAATGTTTCAAGTGGTCGCACTTCAGAGGCAACTAACTGAAACGGAAGTAAGGTAGTTTGTGGCTGAATTAGTCGGACATGGAGAATGTGCATATCTGCCCATCTTCGAGTTGTCCAATAACTAGGGGTGTAACGATACATCAATAAATCGATGCATCGCGATAGTTGATGACCCGATGCAATAGTATCGATAGCAAAATCAACTATCGATAGTTTCGATAGTAGTTTTTTCAGTGGTATAGGGTACAATGAAACTGCTATATTTCAATATCATGGGCATCACAATGATGATCATTCCATACATTTCGCATGTCTGAAGCCAAAAATGATTGATAAAATGCCCTTTTCACACATGAAAGTTCCTTTCATCTGATCAGATACCTATTGTCATGCATAGTGAATGAATTAGAAAGCTGTTGGTACCAGTATCATCTCTTGTTTCTTCAAATTTTCTTCAAATGAACTATCGTGATAGTATTGCGATAGTAATTAGTTTCTCAATTATCGCGATACTATTGTGATAGTGTTGTGGCCTCCAATAGTCACCCCTACCAATAACCCGGTCTTAATTCTGGAGTGGATCCTCATCTTGGAGTTCCACTGTCCTAGCCAAATTTCAACTTGTTCAGGATACAATTAGAATTCAAACCATCTATTCCAATGCTCAATCCGGATTTGATATGAGCAGGGTAACATAGGACTGGATCCCTATGACTCATGAATGTGAACAGGCTATAAAATGGCATAATCTTCATGATCAGCAAAATCTTCCTCAGAAACTTGGGGAACTACAGATATATCAATATATGTTATCAGGATCTGCAGATTAGGTGAACCCATTTTGATTCAAGGTCCTACCTAGAAGCAGCAGTCCAGATTCCAGGTATCCAGAATGCCTAGAGTTGGTTGCTGATGGACCCCCCAGGAATTCTCGGCTTGACATTTTGTCTGTTTTTAGCTATGCCCAGAGAAAGTAAATCTCTGTGTGATTTGTTTGATTACACGTTCCACCCTCTCAGTGGGTTGTGTACCTGGCACCAGCCTCCTGCTCCAGAATAAACCTGGGTTGGGGTTCTGGATAATACTTAAGTCTAGACTTTCAATTGAGTCAACACTGTGATTACTTAACACTCGGACTTAAGTCGAAAGTTCGGCTGACGTGTTTTGAGAAGGCCAGTTCAGGGGTGGCCATTCCGGATTTGTTATCAGTAGCTGCCGTAAAAACCTGAAACCTACCTGGATGGTGCCAAGAAGATAAGGTAGATAAGTGTGTATAAAACTGGGGGCGTGGCTACAGTGGAAACTCCTGCCAAACTCTGTACAGTGAAATCTCTAACCAGACTCTGTACAGTGAAATCTAGAGCCAGATCCTGTACAGTGAACTCTAACCAGACTCTGTGCGGTGCAGTGGAATCTCCAGCCAGATGTTGTACAGTGGAATCTCTAACCAGGCTCTGTACAGTGGAATATCTAACCAGACTCTGTACAGTGGAATCTCCAGCCAGACTCTGTACAGTGGAATCTCTAGCTAGACTCTGTACAGTGGAATCTCTAACCAGACTCTGTACAGTGGAATCCAGTGGCTCATATGTCTAAATAAAATTAATTTCTGCTTCCAACCTGTTCCCCTATTACCAGGTAACATTAACCATCGAAAACAGCCTGAATATTGAGACAAAATTAACAGCTGACACTTTGCTTCTGTGCCCCCTTACATGTCCAGCTATTTACAGGTTCCACTGTACCTAAATTGGAGGTTTGAGATGGTTATTCCACTTTCAGACTGAAATTCAATTATAGATTACCGGTAAAATCTGTTGTTATATTTGTATGTCCGTAAATTGACCACTGTCAGAACGTGTTCACGTTTTGCGTATGAACCAGCATACTTTTCTTTTGCAGGTTTGTACTGGAGTATTTACACATTGATGTCTTAGCCTCCCTGATCCACTACTAATCCTTGTAGACATGTTCTGTATCATTATCACAGTTCTGCCTCCTTTGTTCTCCAGTACATGGGCTGTATTGAAGTGTTTGAGTCCCGAGGAATCCAGGTCTGCGAGGAAGCCGTAAAAGCCTTGAAGTCTGTGAGTTGCTTTGGTGTCCTTGAGGTGGCAATATTGGCCCTTATGAATATTTATGATGTCTGTCTCTTGGGAAATATTTGGCACTAATCTCCTTGACAATTCAGGACATATGGAGTGGTGCTTGAAATAAGTAGCTAAATTCACTCCATTGACCTTATGTTGACGTCTTTTGTGTTAAATACATGTAACAACGTCCTGTTGTCCTGTTTAATATGTTAAACAAGCGTGTAAGTGGATATTGTTAGTTGTAAGATTACATAAAGAGCGGTGGGCAAATATTGTTGTCATCATTGTGATCATGACAAGAATCTTTTTACTGCTTCTGACAATATTTACTACAAGTACATGTACATGTTTTTCATTTATGCAGAAAATGCCTTAGATAGCCCTGCATTATTTTTAAGGCCTGATGTTAGTACAGTAGTCGATGTTTCGTAGTAAACTGCATGTAGAAACCTTTCGAGCGGCATGCATGTGTGGCTTAACTGTCCTGTACAGCTGTAGTTACTGTGGGGTCCTGTTCAAAGTCTGGCAGCTTACATCACCTACATTCATGTTAAGAAAGATACATGTGTTTTTGTTTTTTTTTAACTAAATTAAAGAAACGGTTTGTCTTGCTTGCAAAATATGTTGTTACACAATAAGTTAAGGGTAAGAATTGCATTGACATTAGTATATTATGTAGTTCAGCAGCAGAATTGAGAAGCTATTGACAACAGTTTTCTGATGTGTTTCCTTTGCTGATGTCAAGTTATGGGATATATGTAAATATGTTAACTTAATATTAGTAATATGTGATAAAAAAAAAGGAGCATGAAACTTTTGCATGCAAGTTTTTTTTTTTTTTTTTTGCGTCCATGTACTGCTTGGAGTTTCCTTGTAATTTCGTCTGCATATTTTTTTTTTAGTTTTCTTTTTATGATTTGCTTTGTTTTACTGGCTAATCATTGCTTGTTTTTCCCTGTATAAATTTAATTTACAGAGAAACCGCATTAGCGTTTGGAAGCGCATGTCCATGCGCCGAAAAAAAGACAAGGGCCAACAGGTAACACACAGGCTCGCCCAAGTGTGACGGATACTTTCATGCATGGCTGCATCAGTTCTATGTGCCAGCATTTTCACTGCCGTTAAAAACGCAGTGAAAATGTGTGCCATGGAGTATAGCCAAATAACATACAAAAAGCAACAACTTAAATTATAATCTGCAGTTGCAAGCCTTATATATGATATCAGCAATCTTTACTGGGAGTAGAATTATAACTTATATTAACTTCATTATTACTGAGTATATATGTACACACCTGTAGTCTATTAATACCCAGTCATTACTAACGGTATTGGGCCGTCTTCTGCTTGTCTGAAAAACAAAACAGGACGTATATATTAAATAGTTATTGTCGATGGTCCCTCTGGTTAGAAAAGCTTTATTTAGTGTAGACATAATGAGGAATCAGTTAACAGTAAAGAGTTTGATAGTTTTGTTTTGTTTTTTCTTCAAAGATTGATAAGAACCAATGCATTAGAAGATAAAAAATTGGATAACATAAGTATTATCATATCTTTGTTTCAATGTTTTTACGGTATTTTTGTTAAGATATGAAATGGGATTTAGGTTTGGTTTAAGTTTGGAGATTCTTCTTTTATGTTTTACGAAATTGTAGTAGAAGTGCACCATTACAACGTTACTCATTTAATAAAACTGATAAAACTGCATCGTTTGGCTATTTTAAGTCATGAAAAGCTCAGCAAAAGCAATCCATGTTATTGTTATCCCTGAAGACAACCATTCAGGTAGATCTAACAAAGCAAAGAAAGAACCGTGACCACTTAAGCTTTTTCTTTCAAGATGGCGACAAACGAAGCGTCTCCCTCACCTGAAGGGGTATGATGACACAGTATATAGGTGTGCTTTGTAGCTCTCCATGCTTTCACCAACATCTCCACAGTTCTCTCTCATAACCCCCCAAAATTGATCACACTCCCACCTTATGATTCTTGATTTATATTCACAAATAGACTTAGTGTTGACACACAAAGTTACCGAGTTCACTGCTGCAGGGCTCACCAGTTTCTCACAATTAATATCGACCGTGCTTCATCAAGCAGAGTTCAACAGTTTTTGTTTTGTTTTTATTAATATTTTCATATTTTGCTTGTGTTTCGTTCGCATGCAGTGTGCAATAGCTTGGGCATCAATTACTTTCGCTGTGAGCATGGTGAAGGCTTGTAACGTTTTGTAGTGTGTTATGTATCATTTTGTGTGATCAAGCATCAGGACCTGGGTTATTAAAAAAAAAGTGTTTGGTTTGGAAAGGAACGTGAGTACAATAATCACCTTGGCAACCATTTCATTCCATCTGCTGCAGGTCAGTTCAGGCTTGAGATTTTTCCCCTGAGTCTACTGTAGCTGCTCAAAAAATTCTATCTGGGTGGGATGCATTCTTTTCTGAAGGTACTACTGAAGTATTTTACAATAATTGTATACTAAACATAGGAATTGTATGTAATGCAGATACAAGCACGAATTGTGTTGCAAAATATTGTGGAACAGTGTGAGAAGAGAATGCACCCTAGTAAACACAGTGACAACTGTGTTGTTTTCGAGGTGTAGTTTTGGCCTGAAGATTTTTTCCACAGAAGCCGGCCCTGATGCTTGAGGCGGGTGACTAAATCAGCATGATCACACAGCGATAGAAGCTTGGCATCCATGGGACATTAGCCTAGTATTAATGGTACCACGTCATGTACACCACCCTACTGCCATTAAACATAGTGATACGTTCACGATGCACATGGCCATTCACAGCTCATTTCTACTATCTGCCGATTTCTACTATCTAGTACGTACATGTACATATAAGTTACTTACCGATATTAATGAGCAATGATCATGGTGTATATATATGTGCGCAATCAATCTGAATTTGTTACCATGGATACCAGGATTTGGCTTGGATTTGCCTGTTGCTTAGCACTGAATTTTCTTCTCTGACACACTAGACCCTCAGTAGTTTGGATTGCTCAATATGTAGGTAGTTTCTTCTGCAATGTCAGTTTGGGGTTATAGTGAACCATTTGAATGCTAAAGATTACTGTTCACCAGCTTCCTAATGGCAGTATGAATGGATTATAGAGGTACCAGTGGATTTCTTGACTTAATATTAATAAGTTAACCAAATAGTACAGTTTTCTGTGCTATATTTACCATACTGTGTGATCTGGATTTCTTTCAACCCTTAAAACTTAAAGCAAGAAAATTATAAAATTGTTACCCCTCGAAATCAAACTTTGAAATATCGTCAGATGTTTCGACCACCTCCTAGGGGTCTTTTTCACCGACTGATGATGTCATGGTCGTCACATGACCGAGCTGGTCATGTGACAGGAGACTCAGCATGGTACCCTGTCAGTCTGCGACTCCAGTGACATCATCAGTCAGCGAACAACACCCCTAGGAGGTGGTCAAAACGTTTGACGATATTTCAAAATTTTGGCTCCAAAAGGTAAAAAAATTTTTCCTGTAAGATTAATCCGGAGTCAAATAACAATATACATTTATGGCACCTTATACTGTCAGCAGTAAGGTTGAGAAAATCGGGTACAGTGCAGTGATTGAGACCTGAAAAATTTGCAAAGTGTAGTAGTCTGTTGGAAATTAATATACATGTGCGAGCAGCTATTAAGAGGTCTTGCAACTTCAGTAGACACATAGAAGGTAATAAATTTTTACCTGGTTAATAGTGCCCTAATCCCAGGCATTGGAGGCTAATATTCTGGATTGGACTGTTGCAAAATTATTGATAGTATCCAGACCTTTTAGTTGCACATAAAGGTGCATTATGCAATTTCTCTTTTTCGCATTTACCCAATAGTTTTATTTAGTCAGATCTTTGGATGCCAAAATTTGTGGCTCAGTTGCTTGAAAGCCGTGTTTGTCCATGTTTGAAAACAGCACCATAGTGTTAGTTGGCAGTTACCATATAAAGTATAAAATATAAGCCGAACACATGAAAAATGCATTTAGAATATACTGGTATATGAAAAATATATTTAAAGCTAGCATTGAACATAGAATGCCAAGAATGAAGATTGTAACAATGTTACCGGTGCATTACATCACTACTTGTACTGCGTCCTGTCATTGAAACTTTCTTATATATGTTCTGGAAATTCAGGGCAATTCTGTCAAAAATTGTAACCTCACTGCTACTTTTCATGATTTACACAAGAGCTTATTTTCTTTATTTGTGCATGGCATGAGATAACTTTTATAACTTCATTGATCTTATTTTGCCGTTTGGTGTTTTTTTGAAATTTATTGTATACGATACTTTTAGTATTTTTCACATTACTTCTGTAACACGCTTAAGTCTTTCTAGTTCCTGTACAGTTTTATTTTATGTTCTCCTGTTGTGGGGTAGATATCAGCTATACATCATGCATACTTTTGCCTTTTCCCCCCAACTTGATTTTATGTTGACTTTGTTATACGAGGTACTAGTAATTGTTATAAGAAAAGTTCCTCCCGTTGACTTGTTTCAGCAGAGCAAGGGGAAGTACCAGCGGGCCATCCTCTACGTCTCTGGTGATGCCCTGAGGGTAGTCGATGAAATCAGCAAGGTACGTAGTGTGGCACGTGGCACTTTTATGCAAATACAGTAGGCCTCTTCTGCTAGGGACATCCCTTCTGCCAAACAAATTTGTCCATGTTAGACAGGTGTCCTTTGGTGAGAGGGAGTATTGCATACCTTCATAGTACTTGTTGCCAAGAACTTGTGTCCTTTCTAGAGGGGTGTCCAATCTAGAGAGTGTCCCTTAAGAGAGGGACTATTGTACCGAAAAAGTGATAGCGCCTAGGTCACATGTTTGTATACAGCCAACAACATGTGTACTGTAAAACCTCATTGGGCACAATAATGTGACCTCTCAAGACTGATGATCTCTGGTCACCAGTCCAGTTGCAACTGAAATGTAGTATGCTATGTTAGGATTTTGTACTGTTTCAACATGTTCAAGACAAGACAGGCGAACTCTCCTGTAAGTGGTCCCAAGACACGAGTTGATGGTAGACTAGAACAGACTTAGGTGACAAGGCAATTTCCAAATACTGTTCCAAGTTACTGGCTTTCAAGAATTAAATTAACCATATTTTAAAAAATCTTTGACGTTAAATATTTTCCCCACTGTGCAGACAGGTGCTATGGACAAAGAATTCTTTGTGAGCCCAGTCAACTTCATCTATCTGATACCAGAATAAGAGTTTGTTTTAGGCTCCATCTTGACCTGGTGTGTGTCCGGTTTGCACCTTGTTCTTTGGCAGGCATCTAGCCTCAATGTGTACTCATGAGTGGGAATCTAAATTCTCGAGACTCCAGATAATATACCGGAGTCTTTATACATGTACTAGTAAAAAATATCTGCTTGTACATAAATATAATTTGACCTTGGAAAGGGAAGCAAGATACGTTCGAACAGTCCGTTCCCAATATCTTCACAAGACAAGATTCTACTGTATTTACAGCGCCATCCCATTTTCGAGCCAACCTGTTGCTATTGGAAACCGTAACTGGGATACTCTAGTATCGGTAAGATGTATCCAAACCCGGCCATTTAGGGGGCTGGTAAATTGACCAACCCACAAGAGGGTGCTTTTCCCTTCTCGCTAAATGGACCGGTAATGCTAATAGTGGTCTGAAACCTTGAATGGCCAATACAGGAAAACATGCCGTTTGATCTATGTGATTGCACATTGCTACTACAGAGGGCAGCACTGTAATTGGAGGGACTACTGTTATCAGTGAATGGATCTGGGCAGAAGCCTGGTATGCAGTGGGGATTGGTACATACAGTAGAGACTCTGCATAGAGACTATCACTCAGAATCTGGTCAAGCAAGTGAAATGCCAATGCTTATATAAGCGTTTGCTTAACATCCTAAGCATGCAAGATTACGATAACACAGTAAAAGCATTGGAATAATAGAGACAACTGTGTGTAATACTGCTGCCAGTTGTAAGCCCACTGGGGTTGAAAAATAAAATGCCCCCCCCCCCCCCCCTCGCCTGAACTATTTCATTGTGCTCATATATACATACGATACTGTGTCTAACTTCTCGAAAACAAATTTATATCATGCCATATATTAAATGACAATATCCAATATGCTAAGTAACCTATGAGGCCTTGCAGGCTGAAGCTTTGTCCGGTGTCCATAGCAACAGTTTATTTCCTTGCATGGGACCATCAGCGAATGTGATATTTCTGCGTTAGGCTGCCACGGACTTCCAGCCCATTCATATTGATTCCCCTTCAAATTGTAGAAAATGCTGCCGCACATCCAGAAAATCCGGCTGCCACCAACGACTGGGGTGGACCAGTAGTTTACAGCAGCTTCCGCGGGAGCTAGGGATACGATTAATGGCTGCTCGACTCTCTGCCCCCCACCCAATCCCCCTTGCTGTATCTCGTACTCTACTAGACCGATAACATGAGTTTTGCAAGTGGGAGCTTTCGTGGTTATTCATGGGTTTCGTGCGTTGACTGCTCATACTATTAGGCCGCCTACGGAGGTCTGCCGGCCTGGAGAAGTTCCACGTGGTCAAACCTTCTTCTTGACACTGCTTCTTACATTATCGCGGACCACCGTGGAGCCGTTTCAGACTCCCTTTTTGACTGAAACGAGATGTAGCAGAGCCTCGATTTGAAACACCTGAGATGTGCCAATTTGCTCCAATTGAACACCATGGCTCTGTTTGCAGAAAGAAGATTCTTTTATGAGCTTGAAACGGTGAAAACTTGAAGTTCTTTCCGGACAGATAGGGTCCTACTTCATTAGAAATTTAGGTCTTGAAAGGTGGATTTAAAATTGACATTACAACATTTACAGCAGATTTAGTAAAGCATGGAGACCATGATGTTGACATGATAAACTAGTATGTTGGTGGCTTTAAATTGTTGCAGTTAACTTGTACATGTACAGGGCTAAACTTTTCAGCACATTTTGTGTTATGTTGTGTCAAAAGAACATGCCATTTAACACATTTAAGCTGTGATTTTGTGCTGAATTATTTACTATCAGCCTTCTCGTATAATCTACAATGTCTACCGTACATGGTGAAACTCGGGGCATTTTATCATGTTTACTGCTAACTGACATAAATAATATTTGCATAATATCATATGCGGGTAGATGATGTATTGTTTAGATGGCAGTGGCAAAAATATAGTATTCATAACGGTGTAAAAAGCCGGAGAGCCTGTTATTGCTTGGATGGGGACAGGTGTTCATAATGACTGCTGTGGGTGAGGGGAAACTCAATAAAACAGACAAAAAAAGTAAATTGCTTTTAACTACGCTCACATCAGGTCCTAACTTTTGCATGATCGTAGCAGAGAATGCAGCACCCGCTAATAACCGGCGTTAAACCCCCTAAAACGCCGTAATCCCACATTAATCTACGGTAAAACCGATCTACACCTCCTGGGATCGGATTTTACCGTGGTCCAGTGTTTTCCCGCGTCCCTGACAAAGGCTGACCGCTAGCCGACCTGCCCACGAATC
>JAAUYG010164085.1_pt1 | contig 16912 bp, 11 predicted proteins | sample 7278091 | NCBI WGS metagenome assembly JAAUYG01 (sample SAMN14350201, study PRJNA611818) | marine sediment metagenome | isolation source: surface marine sediment (0.6m) | place: French Polynesia: Moorea | collected 2018-08
ACACACCAATAAACTAGAGTTCCCAATAAAGGTACTAATGCAGCCAGCCAAAAAAACTTTTCTTCTTTAATACCTCGTCGTTCCATATCATCTTGCAAAATGGTCGGAAACAAAATGCACAAAAGACAAAAATCAAGGCTCATTGTATGAATAAATTGACTAGTTTGCCATTGAGCGAAAAAGTCTAACCAATTTCCCTTAATTAACCCCCATACTATGAATACCATAATGGTTATGGAGGAAATAATCGCCATTAAACGGGAATCCAAAATTTTAAGCAACAGATTTTTCTCCCCATTCCAGGTAGTATTAGACTGACGTAAGGCAAGATATGGTAATAAAGCAAAAGCTCCAAAACCAATTGAAGCGATAAAAAAAGGATAAGCTGAAATTTTTTGTCCACTATCAAATAAAATAAAAGCGGCATAAACCCAGGGGAAAACACCCATTATGTAGAATATAGCTATGATTATGGGGTTAATTTCTTCCCATTTGATTGTAGAAAGATCGATAATTAGGTCTAGGGTTTCTTTCTCTGCGGCAGCGGGAGCAAAGAAAATTGTATAAATGATTAAAGTTAGCCATATCGAGCCAAAAATTATTTTACGCGCCATTACAATAGTTTATTGTGATTCACATTTACTAATTTAGATAGTAGCAACCTAATTATATTTGTATAGCTATTGACAATTTAAAATCAATTGATTCTCTAACTTTTTTAATTGGCATCAATTCCAATTTATCCAAAGCCTCGTCACATAAATTTTCTGCTGTAGCCAGATTGCTATAGTATTTTTTCTTTTTTATTTTTTCTTTTTTCCCGACTCAAAGTCTATTTAACTTAATCGACAATTACTATAGTTTTTTGTCTCAAAGATCCTATATTGTGCTTAAACTATAGATTGTTAGAGGAAGCAGCTTAAATAAAGATTTATCAAAGGCGCAACATCATGAGTGATTCATCCAAAAAACCAATCGGAATTATCGGGGCTTCTGGATACGGTGGAGTTCAACTAGTAAGACTTTTGTTAGAACATCCTGAGGTAGAAATTGTCTATTTGGGTGGTGATAGCAGCGCAGGGCAACAGTATGGTTCGATTTATCCTCACCTAGCTCATTGTGTCGATCTTAATGTTGAGAAGATTAATTTAGATGAAGTTGCTGCTCGTTGTGAAGCTGTATTTTTGGGATTACCCAATGGTTTAGCTTGTGATATTGCGCCCACTTTAATCGCAAAAGGCTGTAAAGTATTAGACCTTTCTGCAGACTATCGTTTTAGTAATTTAGATACTTACACTACTTGGTATAAAAAAGAACGGGAAGATCGAGCGATCGCGGCAAAAGCTATTTACGGTTTACCTGAACTATATCGTGAGCAAGTAAAACAATCTCAACTGATCGGCTGTCCTGGCTGTTATCCTACCGCTAGTTTGCTAGCCCTTGCACCACTTTTAAAACAAGGTTTAATTGAACCGTCAACGGCAATTATTGATGCTAAATCGGGTACTTCTGGTGGAGGTCGTCAGGCAAAAACTAATCTGCTGTTAGCAGAAGCAGATAATTCTCTAAGTGCTTATGGAGTAGCAAGTCATCGTCATACCCCCGAAATTGAGCAAATTTGCAGTTCTTTAGCTCGTCAAGAAGTTAGACTACAGTTTACTCCTCATTTAATTCCTATGATTAGGGGGATATTATCGACTGTTTATGCTACTTTACGCGATCCTGGTCTAGTCAGAGAAGACTTAATTACTATTTACAATGCTTTTTATCGCTCTTCACCATTTATCAAAATTTTACCCAGCGGTATCTATCCTCAAACTAAATGGGCTTGTGGTACTAACCTAGCCTATATTGGCATTGAGGTGGACTCTCGTACAGGAAGAGTTATTGTGATGTCAGCTATTGATAATTTAATTAAAGGTCAAGCTGGTCAAGCAGTGCAGTGTTTAAACTTAATGATGGGTTGGGATGAAACTCTTGGTTTACCTCAACTAAGTTTTTATCCCTAAAGCAAATCGAAAAGCAATCCCCGCTATGAATCAGCAAATTACATCTTTTTTAACTAGTAGTCTATTTTTATTCTGTCTAGCATTACCAGCCAAGTCTGAGACTGTTTTAGAAAGAATTCAACGCACAGGAGTTTTAAAAGTTGCTATTAGAGAAGATGCACCCCCCTTTGGCTATATAGATGCTAATAATAACTTACAAGGATATTGTCTAGACTTTTTTGCTGTATTGGAAAAGCAGCTCAGCAAAAATTTAGAGCGAAATACATTGAGTATTAAACTGCTTAAATCTACTCCTACTAATCGCTTTTCTCTTATTAGTAAGAATATAGTCGATCTTGAATGTGGCCCTAATACTATTCGCTCTGACATTCCTGAAGATACTGATTTTTCCACTAGTTTTTTTGTCACGGGGACACAATTTTTAATCAAGGAAAACAGTCGCGATCGCTTGGAAATCGAGCAAGATTTAAACAACATGAGACTTGGTGTGATTAATAGGACCACTACAGAAAAATTTATCGCTGAACGCTATCCTTTAGCGACAATACAAAGATTTAGTGGGGTAAAGGCTAGAATTAGAGGAATACAAGCAGTTGAACAAAATAAACTTGATGCTATGGTCAGTGATGGTATTTTGTTAAGAGCCCAAGCACAACAACAAGGATTATCATCGTCAGAATATCCCCTAATACCAGAAATCCCCTTGAGTTGCGATCGCTATGGCATGATTATTAAGGGCAACGATTCTCAATGGCAAGATTTTATTAATTCTGTAATTAATAGTCTAGAAGCGGTAAACTTATCAAATACTTGGTTTGGTAGACTTTTTAACTATACTCAAGCTGCTCAAAGCTTCTGTGAGTAAATATTATTAGAATTGGATATTAACTGAATATTAATCGTAGTGCCATGTTAGAACTATTGGGGATAATTCCTGAAGCGATAATTTATCATCAGGTTTTAGCCTCCACGGAAATTTCAGTATTAGCCAATTCCCATCATGTAGGCTTAAAAGAGCAGAAAATAACAGCAGATAACGCTTATTTTAATTACTCTGGTCGAATTGACTGGCAAAATTCCTCAATTCCAGCTTTTAGTTATCCAGGGACAGCAGTAGAGTTTAAATTTACTGGTACTAGTCTCAAAATTGAACTATCAGAAGATAATTGGGGCGGTGAAAATTATGTTGATGTTTATCTAGATGATAATCCTAACCCCACCACCATTAAGTTAAGACAAGAAGATGGTCAACCAATTGTTTACGATATAGCCGCAGGATTGGAAAACAAAGTTCATAACGCAGTTTTGATTAAGCGCAATGACTACATTACAGGGGAATTTAGGTTTGGGGGCATACTAATTGACGGAGAATTGTTACCTGCCGAGCCAGACTCAGAACGTAAAATCGAAGTTTACGGCGATTCTATTACCGCTGCTATGGCTGTGGAATATGAAGTGACAGGGGTACGAGATCCTCAAAGAAATAATAATGATCTTTCTAATGCCTACTATAGTTATGCTTCGATCCTCGCACGAGATTACGATGCAGAACTTTCTCTCGTAGCTCAATCAGGGGCATCGTTGATTGATGGTTTTGGCTATTGGAATAATGGCACAGGTGTAGAAGCTTTTTATGATAAGTTAAAACCTTTAGAAAATGCTCCTAGTTGGGATTTTAGTAATTATAGTCCTGATTTGGTAATAATTGCCCTGGGTCAAAATGACTCTTCAAGCATTAATCTTGACCAAGATCTTTCTAGTGAGGTTTGGAAAGACCGTTATAAACAATTTATTGCTAATTTACGAGCTAAATATCCCGATTCTTATTTTGTAGGAATGTTTCCCAATATGTATCATAACCGTAAATGGGATACCTATTTGACCGAAGCGATCGCTGAATATCGCCAGGAATACAACGACAATCGTGTCTTTTCTTTAATTCAGGAACAAGTTACTCCTGGTCATCCCCGCATCAGCGAACAGCAAGTTATGGCAGATACTTTAAAGGAATTTGTTGATGGCACTCTTACAGAAAACGGTTTTAATTGGGATGTTGCCGATTAGATATTGATTGGATATTGATAGTTTGAATTTTTGTCTTTCATATTCGTTTTCCGCATCAAACAAACTTTAAATGTCCAATTTTTACTTGACGTCTCAACATCGGCAGATAACTCAGTAATCCAATTAATCCTAGTCTATTTTTGTGTCTATCAAAGCAATACCATTGATTTACTAGTTGAATTCCTTCATCCCAATTTTCAATTTCTTTTAAATTTTTAATTCCCCATTTATAAGAGGCATCTATTTCTAGTGCGCCAGAATTAATTCGGCTATTTTGAGCTAAAAATATGCCTAAAGAATCAAAAATTAATTCCGAACCAGCAAAGTTACGTTTAATAGTATTAATCAGTAGTTTTACTTCTAGTTCCGAGAAATACATTAATAATCCTTCAGCAATAAAAAGAATTTTTCCTGAGGTTGTTTCTCTAATTTTTTCTATCCAGTCGAAGTTTAAAATAGAATAAGCATAATATTTATATCGCTCAGATTCACCAATTAAAACATCCCAAACTGGTTTGACTCTCGGTAAATCTATACCGATCCAATTCGTTAAGCCATTATCCAGTCGAAAAAATCTTGTACATAAGCCTGTCCCCAAACTAACAATTGTCGCTTGAGAATTTTGACTGATAAAATTTTTGACGAATTCATCTATAATCTCAGTTCTAATGGCAATAACAGCTTGACTTAATTGTGAATTATATTTTTCAAAATTATAATTGATGCTATCTACAATTTTGACTGTTTTTTCATCTTGAATAATTCCATTTTCTCTTTGAGTTTCCAGACTTCGTAAATAAACTGTAATTAAAAGAGTTTCCGATACCTTTTGTAGCTCTGTAGGCTCCATAAAATTAACCTTGAATTTCTGTCGATAATTCTAGTGCTGGGGGCATAATTTCAAGTTGATCTTTCATTCCCATCTCAATTGTACTTTAGTGGCTTACCTACCAAAATTATTTTATGCTTGTTGCCAGTTATGAACTAAATTCGGCGTTGGTAATTCAAGCACTGAAGTGCTTTATATTACTATTTATAGCTTTTAGCTTTTAGCTTTTAGCTCTTAGCTCTTAGCTTTTGAAATTTGTATATTTTCAACTGGTAAGTCAAATATGGATTAAGCATTATGCATTCACCAACACCCTAAATTTTTTATCTTCCAGAATTACTAGAGTCTCTAATAAAGATTTCATTTGTTCGTAGCTCATTGTTCTATTTATCTACCTAACTTTTGCCGAATTCTACTGGTTAAGATATTTAGCTCAGGTAATTTTAACTGCACGGCAATCAAGCCAAAAATAATAATTGCTACTCCACTAGAAACGCTCAACTCAATCAACAGCAATAATAAATTATTGTTACCTATAGCTCTTTCTAAGGTTTGACTTATACCATAGCTAGCAAACCCTGCAACTGCACTAGCAATAAATAAACCTAAAATATCTTTGCCCCATTGCAACAAAGAGAAACCATTTAAACGACGGTGCAAGATCCAGATAAAAACCGTCATTGAAGTAATGTTGACTCCTACAGTTGCCATAATTAACCCTGGTGCGCCAAAAGCTTCGATTAAAAAGTAGTCTAAAATGGCATTTAAAAAGATATTAATAATACTAATTTTAAAAGGAGTATTCCCATCCCCTAAAGCGTAAAATACCCTGATCAACACATCTCTACCCATGTAGAAAAACATCCCAAAGCCATAAACTACCAGTAAAGAAGCCACAAATTCAGCATTTTCCGCGCTAAATTGACCCCGCTCAAAAGCCAGCTTAATAATTGGTAAAGCCAGAGACATAAAAATTGCCGTGAAAGGTAACATAGTCAAAGCACCGAGGAATAGTCCCTGACGTATCCTGACTTTCAATTCTTGCCAGTTTTCGGGGGCAGCCAAACTAGAAAAGATGGGATAAAAAGGCACTAAAATTACATTAGAAATAATCCCCAAGGGAGTAATAAAAACAAAAGTAGCATTTTGCAGGGCAGCAGCAGCACCAGCTATTCCTGAAACAAAAAATTGATCGACATTGAGATTTACATACAGCATCCCCGATGCAAGAGTAGCGGGAATCATGATTTTAAATACATCCATTACACCTGGAGTATTCAAGTTAAACCGCAGTTTTAAAGTTCCCATACCCGATCGCCATTGCACAATTAACTGTGCTAACCACTGCAAAATTCCTCCTCCTAAAGTTGCACCAGCTAAGACAATTGCTCCTATCTGAAAATATTGGGGTGTATTTAATTTCTCTCCTATTTGCCACAAGACTGACCCTACCCCCACAGTAATTACTAAGCTAGAAAATAAGGGACTAATACTAGGTAGCAAATAACTATCAGCAGCATTGAGAGTACCAAACCCAATACCAATTAGTCCTGCGAGTAAGGCAAGGGGAGCCATAATTTGTAGTTGTAGAGTGGCAATCCTTTTTACTTCTGGGGTTAATTCTGGCCCCAATAAACCGATTAAATTTCCAGCAAAAATAACAATGATAATCGCGATCAAAAGCAGTAAAATACTGACTAAAGTAGAGACGGTTTCAACAATTGCTGGAGCTTCTGACTTGTCTTTTTTGGCTAAAACGCTGACTAAAGCACTGTGAAAAGGGCCATTAATGCCGCCAATTAGAACAAAGAGAAATCCTGGTATAGTATAAGCATAAGCATAAGCATTTTTGACAGAACCAATCCCAAAAGCTGCCGCCACTACTATTTCGCGGACAAAACCAAAGAGTTTACTTACCAGAGTAGCGATCGCCACAATTTTGGCAATACTACCAACGGAAGGAGATGATTTCTTATTTGCACTCACAATATACAGTTAGAGGAACGGCGCTCGATATATTATACGGTTGTCAGTGGAAGCTTATTTTTGTCTTTAGTCTCTAATCCCCCCTCATGAGCAAGTTAGAACAGCCTTACCTTAAACTAATTGATATTTTACTCAACAATCCCCGTGAGCAAGAGATAAACATCTTAAACGCTAATCACAAGTTGGTTAACCAAGAGTTTATTAGCTGCTTAATGTCTGTCGGCGAAAAATTAAGACGCTCAGGTAATATCTCTTCGGCAGAGCGTTTGATTAATTTGGCGGCTAAGTTATTACAGCTGGAAAAAACTAATACTTCAGCTAATCGACGTAAAGAATACTTTCAGTTTTTAATGACTCTATTGCAACAGATAGCTAATCAGGTTGCACCCAGTTCAATTTACGCTCTAATTCGGGAAAATCAAGACAAGCTCGATCGCAATTCTACTCAGATTCTTCAATATTGGGCAAACGAGACAATTGCATCAGTTGACTCCCAGAAACAAAGAGCGATCGCTAATGATTTAGTCAACTTTGGTAATTTGATTAGTGCTTTTCCCGCAGGAGACAAATCTAACAATATAGAATTAGCAATTGTTAGCTATCAAGCAGCTTTACGGGCTTATCAGCCAACTATCTTCCCGAAAGATTGGGCGATGATTCAATCTAATTTAGCTAATGCTTTGCGCGATCGCATTTTAGGCGATCGTCACCAAAATATAGAACGGGCGATCGCTAATTATCAACTAGCACTAGAAGTTATTACTCAAGAAAAATATCCCTATTTGTGGGCAAATATTCAGCGTAATTTGGGGATTACTTATACTTATAAACTTGAAGGAGAGCGCTCGAAAAACATCGAACAGGCGATCGCTTGCTACAATCGAGCCTTATCTATCCATACTCTAGAAGACTACCCCCAAGATTGGGCAGCAACCCATAATAACCTGGGTGATATTTATTCTAATCGTTTGGTGGGGGATCGAGCTGCCAATATCGAAATCGCGATCGATCATTTGGAACAAGCTCTAGAGATATACACTTTATCAGCCAATCCTCATCGTTGGGCAATGTTGCAGAATAATTTAGGTAACGCTTTCCAATCCCGTCTTAATGGTGATAAAAGTAGCAATATTGAAAGAGCCATTTCTCACTATCAAAATGCTTTATCGATTCATACTTTAGAAAAATTTCCCTACAATTGGGCGATGCTCAACAATAACCTTGGTGGTGCTTATCGCTATCGAGTTAAAGGCGAATCCGAAGAGAATAAACGACAAGCGATCGCTTTTTTGAATAAGGCTTTACTTGTTTACACTAAAGATAAGTTTCCCCGCCATTGGTCAGAAATTCAGCACAATATTCAAAATATTGCCAGCATGAAATAGTCGACTTCTACCGAGATTATTTAACTCATAACAAACTACAACTCGATAGCGCGCTCGCATTTTCAGCCGTTCGGAAATACTAGCTAGATAAGCTCTGGGAATTCGATCATCGAGTTATAATAGCAAGCGATCGCACCAGCAGAATACATATTACTAATTTATTACTAATTTACGCCACAAACTCAGTTGAGCGATGTTTCCCAAAACCCGCTGGCAGTTAATCCTTGCTTATCTGGGAGCATTAAGTTTTACAAACAAAATGACTCAAAATAATGACAAACCCTAAAAAGTGTGCGATACACAAAAAACGAATATAACGAAAATGCGATCAAAATAGTTTTTATTGGCTATGCAAGTACGTTTTTTAAGCAAGCTCTCTGTGTTCATTATCATCTTGACCTTGCCGCAGTTTATTACCTCTACCTCAACTTCTCATTTATTTTTATGCTCTTCTGTATTAGCAGCAGATACTAAAGAGTTAGGAGACAGTGGAGACAATGGAGATGAAGGAGAAAAAGGTGCTAATGGACGCAACGGCGATAATTTAACTGTGTTTGCCGATGGTTCACCAATGACCTTAGATTTAACGGGGGCAGCAGGTGAACCAGGACAACCGGGGACAAAGGGTGAGGATGCTTCTTGTGAGCAACAATCAAAAGAAGAAGGAAAGGATTTACGCGGTGCTGACGGTGGTAATGGTGGTGATAGTGGTGATGGGGGAGTGGGTGGCAATGGTGGCTCACTGACAGTGTATACCACTAATAAAGAACACCTGAAGCAGATTTATGTAATTGCTGCGGGAGGTGAAGGTGGCGCACCAGGGAAACCTGGAGCAGGAGGAGAAGGCTGTAAATGCGATCGCCCATACTGGAATGAAGAAACTTGTTTTGGCGATCCTGGTAATTCTAACTATAGTTGCACCACCGCAGAATTTCAGTGTAGCGATGGTTACTCAGGTAGAGAAGGACGCAGTGGGAGAAAAGGCAGAGATGGTAAAATCGGGAATCTTACTTTAATCAATTTAGATAAATCTCTAGCCCCAGATTTTCCCGAAGCTACTATTCCCATTAGTGAATTAAAAGGTAGAGGTTTTACTTTATCGAGAAATATTTGGCAAAATAACAATAATGCCTCATCTTTATTTGCTCCTGGTTCAATTATTGGCGATAAATATAAAGAATTAGTGGCTCGTCATGAACATACGGTACTGCTAGTTTGGGATGCGTCGCAACCAGTTGCTGATTTTGGCGACAAGCAAATTACCCTCAGTCTCAAAGGAGAGAATGACGCTAATATCCAATTACCCGATGATCTGTGGTTGGAGACAAAAAAAGTAAAACGGGATAAATTAACCGAGTTGTTTGTCTTTAATGTAGTTCGCGAAAAAGACGCAGCGGATTTAACTATAGATGGTTTTTTTGGACAAGGAGCAAATTTAGAATTAGATGTAGTTGATAAAGCCGAGAAGTCTGATATTGTTGCCACAAACTTTCTGCTTAAGTATCGTGTTGGGGAAAAGTCGGGGGATAAAAACATCTTTGGTAGTAGAAGCACTGTCTATCAAACCAAATACGAAGGGTCAATTCCTCCAGAAGCGATTGCCCAAGATGGTAATTTATTTACCTTACAGCTAGGCAAATTGCCCATTCCCCCAGAATATCTTCAGCCTGAATTAAAGGTAGAAGTAGAGTTAATTACCAAACGTTCTTTAGGAGAAAACTCTGAAGTGAAAAAGTTATCTACCCGTAAGACTATTAAGTCAGATAATTCTCGCTCCTGATGTAGCACAGATTGTATGATGACTGATGCGAGTAGTCAGTAAGCGTCAGCCTAATCCTTTATAAATTTGGAGGTTGAAATATTGAAACTGTTTGTACGGCAACTTCAATTGCTTTGCTGACGGTAGTAGCTTTGTCGGCAACAACTATACTCTCTGCTTGAGTACGTTGTGCTACTACAGCACAAATACAAGCTGCTGACAAACCATATACTCCAGCCATTTTAAACAAGGTTCCTGCTTCCATCTCATAATTGAGAATATTTAGTTGACGGTAGGTAGAGGTAATACCTCGTAACCAGGGTTGAAGATGGGTATTAGCAGAAGATTCAATTCTTTCTTGTCCTTCATAAAACGTATCCACTGAAGCAGTGATGCCAAGATGACAAGGTATATCTAACTGGTGAGCAGTTTCAATCAAAGCCACCGTCAAAAAAGGATCGGCAACGGCAGGATACTCTACAGGAGCAATATCTAAAGCAGCTCCTTGACGACAAACAGCAGCTTGAGATACAACAATACTACCGACAGGGACATGGGGTTGAATGGAACCACAAGTTCCAACTCGAATAAACTGTTTAATGCCCACTTGGGCTAATTCATTTACTACAATACTTAAAGAAGGCGCGCCCATTCCACTAGTAGCAACTAAGATAGGTTTACCATTAGGCAAATAACCTAAGTAGCTATTAAGTCCTCGATATTGGGAAAGAAGTTTGACATTTTGTAAATAAGTTTGAGCAATGTATTGCGATCGCTCTGGTTCTCCAGATAATAGTACTGTCTGGGGCGCATCAACACCAAAATCTGACTGGCTAAATCCAATATGGTAAAGTTTCATATTTGAAATATGCTTATAAACTGCTTATAAACTTAAGACTATTAGGGATGAAAAAATAAATATCAGAGATTCCTCCGCAGTAAAACGACAGAGGAATCTCTGAACCTTGCTCAGGTTAACACTGATGATAGATCGCCAATTACTATTGACTGATACTAAACGATGGTAACTCTCGAAAAATTTTCCGAAATTGTCTCTAGTTGCAAAAATAGTCCCGTAGGTAAACATTTACCAAATGCATTTTACGTTCATATCGATGCTTTACATACTGTCGATCCATTGCTACAAGAATATGAGTATCAGGCTAGAAGTTTAGTCGATAATATCAACCATGCAACTATTGTCAAATTTGGCACCGATCGACCTAAAATCTCGTATCTATACTATCCTGACTTTGATCGCGACCCTCATCCCCAACTGCATCAAAGTATTGTAGTCGATCTAACTACTGAGGAGGTTTCAGTAAGACAGTATCACAACTCCCATAATCCCCCTATTCTACATCGCAAAGAAACCTTTGTTAGCACTGATTATCCTCTCTATCAAACCTTTGCCCAATTAACTCAAGAAGAAGTTACCTTAGGTTTATTGGATAACTCCCGCCACATTGGCACTCTACAGGAGTGGACGCGCTTGCTGCTGCAACAAGGAATTTCTCTAGTCGGTCATCATGTCGCTTGTCCAATAGACTCTCCTGCTTCAAGCAAGCAAACTATCCTAATCGAAAGACATAAAGCAGCTTTAAAACGCTCGGAATTATCTCGTCCCGTGAGAATTGCCTTAGAAGCAGATTTATTTACTGAAGAAACAACTTTTTTCGATTACGGCTGCGGTTACGGAAGAGATATACAGGACATTAGAGATCGTGGTTATACTAGTTCTGGCTGGGATCCTTACTACCGTCCCGATGCTGAAATTGAACCTGCCGATATCGTCAATCTAGGCTATATTATTAACGTCATTGAGGATATTGCAGAGAGGCGAGAGGCTCTTATTAAAGCTTGGAATTTAACCCGTCAAGTCTTGATTGTCTCAGCACAAGTATTAGTAGACGATCGCCGTCGTGGTTTAGTAGCTTATGGCGATGGATTAATTACTAACCGCAATACTTTTCAAAAATATTACGAACAGGAAGAACTAAAACTATATATCGATCAGGTACTTGAAGTAGATTCTATTCCTGGTGGTTTTGGAATTTATTTTGTCTTTCGCCATGAAGCCCAAGCAGAATCTTTCCGTGCCTCTCGTTTGTACTCTCGCATTAGTACACCACGAATTCAAGCTAAAGTTAGAAATTTTGAAGATTATCGCCAATTATTAACTCCTCTAATGGATTTTTATACTAAGAGGGGACGTTTGCCAGTTAAAGGAGAATTAAGCTCAGAAGCTGCCATTAAAGCCGAATTTAGGAGTTACCAACGAGCATTTAAATTAGTCTTACAAGCTACCGATAAGGATGAATGGGACGCGATCGCCGAAAAACGCCGCCAAGACTTACTAGTTTACCTGGCGTTGGGTAAATTTAGCGGTCGTCCTACCATTAGAAAACTTGCTCCTGAAATTAAAGCTGATGTTAAGGCCCTGTTTGGCAGTTATAAACAAGCCTGTGTTATTGCCGATCTCTTGTTGGTTAATGTGGGGGACATGAAAAAAATTGCCCATCTGTGTAAAACCAGTAACATCGGTAAACAACTCAATAATGCGATCGCTGTCCATATTAGCGCGTTAACCAAACTTCCCCCTTTGCTGCGATTATACGAAGGCTGTGCTAGTCGTAACTTTTATCGTTTGGAAAATGCCAATATTATTAAACTCTATTACAACAAACCAAAAATAACCTATTTGGTATATCCCGAATTCGATACCCTGGCCCATCCTACATTACAAGCAACTATGGAGGTAGATTTACATAACCTATCTGTTACCTATCACGATATCTCCGATGAAACTAATCCCCTAATTCTGCATCAAAAAGATGCCTTAGTTGCCCCAGACTATCCTAGTTACAACAAGTTTGTCCGATTAACCAAAAAAGAACAAAAATCGGGCTTGCTAGATAACAAAGATGCCATTCGTCGGCTTCATGGTTGGCGACGCTGCCTAAGAGAACATGAAGTGAAAATTGAAGGACATAAATTAAGCAGTGCTGGGAAGTAATAAGTAATAAGTAATAAGTAATAAGTAATAAGTAATAATTTTTTACTCACTAGTTCTTGATCCCTTATAATTTATCCTTCATCCCTTAAAAGTTACCATTTTGGAGAACTAGCAATTAAATCCTCTGCTTGTTGTTGATTTAGAGGTTTAGAGAAGAAAAAACCCTGTCCATATTCACATTGCAGTAATCTGAGTTGAGCAAGCTGAGAAGTTGTTTCAATTCCCTCAGCAATGACATCCATATTCAACATATGAGCTAGGGTAATGATCGCTTTAACAATTGCCGAATTCTCCTGATCTGCCTGCATTTGGCTAACAAAAGAACGGTCAATTTTGATTGTGTCTACAGGGAAACGGTGTAAATAGCTCAAAGAAGAATATCCTGTGCCAAAATCATCGATACTAAACTGAATTTCTCTTTTTCTGAGGTTTAAAATAATTTCGGTAACTGTCTCTAGGTTATCAATCAAAAGACTTTCAGTAATTTCTAGTTTCAAAAATTTACCTTCTAAACCAGTTTCGTCGAGAATTCGCTCAATATCTTCAATCAACTCTGATTCTCGAAATTGTTTACCAGATAAATTAACACTCATCCTGATTGCTGGATGTTCAGGATATTTTAACTGCCAATTGCGGGCGACTTGGCAAGCTTCTTGTAATAACCAGCTACCCAAAGGTACAATTAAACCAGTTTCTTCACAAACTGGAATAAAATCTCCCGGCTGAATATAGCCTTTGGTGGGATGATTCCATCTGACTAATGCTTCAAAGCCAGATAAAATACCTAATTGCAAAGAAGTAATCGGCTGATAATAAACTTCAAACTCCTGTCGTTCCAAGGCTCTTCTTAAGTCGGTTTCTAGCTCTAATCTTTGTACAGCGCGATCGCGCAGAGAGCAATCAAAGACTTCATAACGTGCTTTACCTTGTTCTTTGGCACTATACATTGTTAGATTGGCATCACGCAAAATATCTTCTGGTTTTTCATACCCTTGAGAAGAGAGAGCAATACCAATACTAGCTGTGGTAAATAGTTCATAACCGTCAATGTTGAAGGGAAAAGTTAAGGTGTGATAAATACTTTCAGCGACTACAGTAGCCTCAGACTTGCTAGAAATATTTTCCAGCAGAATAGTAAACTCATCTCCTCCTAAACGAGCTACTGTATCCGTCGGTGCGATCGACTTTTCCAAACGATGGGCAATTTCAATTAATAGTTTGTCTCCTATTAAGTGACCTACACTATCGTTGACTACTTTAAAACGATCTAAATCCAAAAATAAGACGGCAAATAGATAATTTTCTTGACTTTGGCTTCTTTTAAGCTGTTGTTCTAAACGATCCATGAACAAGGCTCGGTTAGGTAATCCTGTTAGAGCATCATGAAGAGCATCGTGAAGTAGTTGCTTCTCCATCTGCTTGCGTTCAGTAATGTCAATGATCTGATTGTTAAAATGCAACGGTTTTCCGTCAGGATCGTGAACAACTGCTACTTTGAGTAGAGTATCAACTATCCGACCATCTTTAGCGATGTAGCGTTTTTCAATCTGAAAGTCGGATTCTTTGCCTTTAATTAATTCTTGTTGCAAATTGCGGTGTATTTCCCAATCTTCTGGGTAACTAATTTCTGGAAAAGAAAGTTCTAATAATTCTTCTTTGGTATATCCTAGAGCATCACACAAAGCCTGATTAACTCGTTGAAACTTGCCCTTGAGGGTACTAATTGCCATGCCAATGGGAGCCATTTCAAAGGTAAGACGAAATTGTTCTTCGCTTTTTTTAAGGGCTTCTTCGGCTTCTCTGCGCTTAGTAATGTCTTCGGCGATACCCACAAAGCGATTTACCTTCCCCATCACATCTCTGACAGGAAATGCCCTTACTCTTACCCAACAGATAGATTTATCAGGTCTAATGATGCGATATTCTTCTTCAAAATCATCTCCTGTTCTAAATTGAGTTTCAATTGTAGCGATCGCTCTTAAAGAGTCCTCAGGATGAATGGCAAATAACCAGGATTGAGGGTCTTCATATAAACTCTGACAACTGCGTCCCCAGACTTTTTCGTAGGTAGGACTAATATATAGTATTTCGTCTGTCTTAGCAGAAATTACAAAAAAGACTTCTCGGACATTTTCCGCAATTTGGCGAAAACGCTCTTCTCTTTCAGTTAATTCCTGAAATTTTGTTCTCAGTTGTTGATTTTCGGCTAATACTATTTCTACTCGGTTTAAGAGAGAATTTTGCTGCTGCAAAATCCCTGCTAGTTCCTGATTAGACATCCAACTGGTTACAATTGCGGGTATTACTTTCCTATAATGCCCAAATTGTTTTCAAAAGTAACATTTTTTAAAAAGATGAGGGATGAAGGATGAAAGATGAAAACTTTTTAAGGAAAAAACAACAACTGGTAACTGGTAACTGGTAACTGGTAAGCGATCACTGTTTACTGTTCCAGGTTTTGATTACTTTCCCTGTAATTTGTTGGTCGTAATAAGGAGTATTAGCAGCAGGGGACTTCAAATTATTTAGATCGGCTAACCAAGTTTGTTGAGGAGCGAATAGAACTAAATCAGCGACTTGTTCAGGAGCGATCGCCCTTGGTGGTTGTTGTAAACATTGGCGGGGACGACTACTCAAAGCCTGCCATAATTCTAATGGTGACAATTCGCCAGTGGTAACTAATTTTTGCCATAAAAGAGGTAAAGCAAATTCTAAACCAATTACTCCTGGTGGTGCTAAGGCAAAGGGAACGGTTTTTTCTTCGTAGATATAAGCTTGATGATCTATAGCGATCGCATCAATAATTCCTTGTTTAACTCCATCAATTAAAGTAGCTTGATCTTGTCGATCTCCTAAAGGCGGTTCAAAACGTAAATTAGGATCGTAACTACCTACAGCATCACTATCCCATAATAAATGCATCCAAGTAGTACTAGCAGTTACAGGAATTCCTCTGTCTTTGGCATCTGCAATTAGATCTACCCCCCTTTTAGTAGAGACACGCATAATATGAACAGGAGTGGGAACTTCTGCCACAATTTCTAACACTGCCGCAATAATCGCCGCCTCAGAAAAAGCAGGATTTCCTGGCATACCGTAGCGAATAGAAGCCGCCCCTTCTCTGACTACTCCGTCTGCTGTTAGTTCATTTTGATTTAAAGCGATCGCTATAGTTTTTTGCCAAGGCTGAATATATTCCAACACCTGCTTGAATAAATTTAAATTACCTAAATTAAAGCGATCGCTAAAACCAATTATCCCTGCTTTTAATTCCCCTAGTTCATTCATCTGTTTGCTGGTTGCATCATGAGCAACAGCACCCCAGAAATGTAACTGAGGTAAACACATATTCTGATGACTACTCTTGAGATAACTACTTTTTTGAGTAATAGCGGCTAAAACTTCAGAATTATCAATAGGAGGAATCGTATCAGGTAAAATTCCCACCTGAGTAAAACCACCAGCAGCAGAAGCTTGAGCTAAATCAAACAAAGTTTCTCTAGCTTCATTTCCTGGTTCTCCACTATGACTATATAAATCTACCAGTCCAGTACCCAAAATTAAATCATCTCCTGTGATAATTTGAGTTTCTTGGGGATAGTCCGTAATTTGAGTGGCGATCGCCTTAATTTGCCCGTCAATAATCAACACATCCGCCAGGCGATCGATGCCTTGAGTAGGGTCAATTACTCTTACTTGTTGCAGTAATTCCATTCTTTCCTTTGCCTTTTAGCTAACAGCAGTTGACATCGTGTACTGCAAATAACCATAATAATAGTTTGTGTAAACTTTAGCTTTTAAATAAACTCTTGGCTAATGTTATCGTGATCGGAGCCCAATGGGGTGACGAAGGAAAAGGAAAAA
>JAAUYG010093014.1_pt1 | contig 16908 bp, 17 predicted proteins | sample 7278091 | NCBI WGS metagenome assembly JAAUYG01 (sample SAMN14350201, study PRJNA611818) | marine sediment metagenome | isolation source: surface marine sediment (0.6m) | place: French Polynesia: Moorea | collected 2018-08
AAATTAATTTATAATGTAAAATTTTATTTGTTAATTAATTTAAAAAATTTTGTCAAACCAACAAAAAAAAAAAAAAAAAAAAAAAAAAAAAAAAATGTTGCAACCCCAGTGCACTGAGCCTAGGTGGGGGGGAGGGGGGACAGATTTGGTGGACATGGACATTTTGAGGGGGACAGGCCTGGCTAGCTTAGGTGGACAGGCACCTCGTGTACAGTCACTAGGGGACTACTATCCCAAAAGGACATCGTCTCAAACATGGATCCGGACTTGAGGTTCGACAAAACAAACGAAACGCGAGACGAGTCTGACGTCTGACTGATTTGAATCGGAGTTGATTTGCGGCAGGTGGGAGTCGAAAATGGTTCTTGTATCAGATTTCATTTTTTCCCTGAAGGAGAACTTTTGGAAGTGTCTGAAATGTTGTAAGTCTGTTGAGACGACTTTCCAAAGGAACAAAGACCTGTTGTTTAGGCCAAAGACCCATCCTTTCAGCAGAGACTCCATTAATTTCAAGTCCATCTGCACTCTGCTTCTGCTTCAGAGTGAACCCTCGACAAACGAAGGTAAACAACCAGAAATCTCATTGGGCATTTGACATTCGCCTGGACTGCAATCAAATGTAAGTACATGTAGAAACCTTCATTTGGGGCTTTCACATCGCATTTGTTGCCGTGGCTAGATTCTCCCTCGGGATCACCGAAGAACACGCAACGCATGTTTTGTCTTGACCAAAAATTTCCATCTTTTACATCCTCCAACATATGTGAGATCTTGGGCATGGGCCTGGGTTTCACTTCAGCCTTGATCTTTGAGGAGACGCACCAGTGTGCACACTTCCACGAGGTGCGTTCACCATGCAAAGACTTCCCTGCCCTGCAGTTCTTTCCAGCTGTTCAGCGACTGTCCTTGAAAAAGTGAGAAGTCAAGGAAATCAAGAATCACAGGTAACTGGGGTTCAGTCACGTAATCACTTGCGACCCAAGGTTTCTATCTTTCCTTTCTACAGCGAAAAACACTTGCTATCTGTTGAAGCCTTTAAACATCGTTTTCTCGGTGGCCCCAAGGCAGACAAGTCATCCTTTTTCCCTCAAACATTTGTTTTCCCTCAACGCCGTCTGGAATTTGTCAACCTGACATGTGGCTAGAGTTCAGTGACATCAAGGATGGGTCTAGTTCCGAGACAGGATTCATTAAGCCGACTCAATTCTGTTGATGAGTCGCGTCACAATGAACTGCCAATCTGGCTTTCCCAGGAGTGACCCTGTTGACGCTGCAGATCTTGGTTTCTATCCGGATCAAGTTTGTGTTCAATCCCTCTGATGTTTTTTTTTTTTTGCTTTTTTCCCTGAATCCCAGACTGACCTCGCCTCTGAGGTGATGCCACAATGTTGAACAAACAGCCTGAAACAGCATGAAAAGACTCACGAACCGTGAGCCAGAAGTAGCCGTCCAATGAAATGCAGTGGCACGGACTGCAGTGAAGACAATGAAGTGGTGAAACTCAAGGAAAACATACACGGAGTAATGGAAAAGAAACAACAAGGCATCTGATCTCCAGAATGAACCTTCAAGGGGGAAAAATCAAATGTCCCATTTGAATGAGTGCTGAAATGGTGTACTGCACACCAGCCAGGTGAATCGTTATGGTTCAAGTGAGAGAAAGAAACCAGGAATGATGTCTCTGAACACCAACACAGAGGAACCAAAAGGAGAGGAAGCTTCCGCATGGGCAACCCACAGGTCCAGGTCACCAAACCATAGATCACTCCCAGGGTGCAAACACTCCAAAGCTGTCTCCAGTCTTTCCTGAGACAAAAAGACAAAATAAAAATCGCCACAAACAGTCCTTGAAACACCAGTCAGGGTCAGAATTTTCTCCTGAGATGACTGAAGAATTGCTCATTCTGTTATCAAAACAAGAATCATCGCTGTCTGAGAACTGAAACTCCCGACCTGAGTTGGCGTTCCATGAAATACAAGAAAATAGAAAAGCGAAAACGACTTTCATTCATTCATTCATTGGAGCTATTTTCTGGGCTCAGGTTTCAGTTCAGACAAGAATGACGCAGATTTTCATGAAACTTGATCTTTGTTCCTGTCAGTCGAAATTTCGACAACAACACGATACACCGTGGTGCGGGAGGGGGTTGTGTCATGTTGTTTCATACTGTGACTTGTGCTGCCTGACTTTGTGCGAAATCACTGTTTCAGACCTTTGCTCAGGACTCACAAAACGATACCACACAAGTATTGCGTGCATCTTGCCCATCCTGGAGAGTCTGATCCAAAATCAGAACAAATGTCCAGGATGTTCACCCTTGGTCTCAAATAGAGTTTGGAGTATTGTCTAACAAATGAAGCGGGAAAATTGGATAGAGTTCTGCAAAATGAGAAGGAAGAAACTGAAACTGGATCGAGGAAACGGTTTTGACGCAAATGATTTTTAGGATTGTGTTTGTGATTGAAATGTCAACAGAACTCTTGAGATCTCTGATGGATTTTGCAGTGATACCTGATGCCTTGCTCCAGTACAACAGAAAAGTGACATTTAACCCAGGTGTTTGGTTTCTGACATTTGAAATGTGGACTGTAGTCCTTGTTGATGAAGGGAACGAGAATCCGCAAATTGTGGCTGCAGGGTTGCTCACCGCAGATCCGCTGTCTCGCTGTCACCCGCAATCTCTCCCAGCAGCCCACAGATCTGTCCAAACATTTTTTTTCAGAAATCTTATGCCTAATGCCACGGAAGAGTTCGAATAAGTGATGACCCACACCTTTCACAGGAGGACTGCACCCAGACATGACCTTCAAATCTGTTGAAGGCCCCTGGGAAGCCATAAGAAACTGCATAGATCCAGCACCTCAACAAATTTACGCGTTTCGTAACAGCAAATGGATCTGTCAAATGAAAAGTTACGAAGCATGGGAAGGGTTTCATCATTGCTGTTTCGTGCAAAACCCCATGCAGGGAATTTATGAGCAATTCTTTTATGCCAATCAACAAAAACTCAACTTATGGAAAAAGGTACAGTGTTGGGGGGACAAGAACGCTGCAAGAAATTCCCTCCTGCACACAAATCATATTCAGGTTAAAATGTGACAAATTACAGTTATTCTCAATGAAGACAAGCGACTATTAAATTTCAATCGATTTCTTTATTGAAACTAAACTTTGAAAGAAAGAAAAGTCTTTCAACATCAAATTCAAAAAGGCTTTTTCACGATTTTCTGTTTGTACGTTGCCTTGGTAAACAAGCTGGATGTTTGCAAAGTGGTCTGCTTGAATGCGATTCTCCAGACAGAGCCTTCGGGTGAGGGATCCTTCGTGAGTAGTGTTGGGCACTTTGGAAATGGCCAGGTCAGGCTGCACAGGTTATTGGCTTTTGACACGAGAGAAAGTTACTTCTTACTGGGAAGCTTATCCTGCATCAATGACGCATGTACAAAATTAAAAAGGACCTGAAATCGCTCAGACTTCCAGGAAAAATGGCAGCAAACCTGGATACACCTTTGTCACAAGGCCACAGTTTTGTTCAAATTTTCCATTTGAGAACTTCTCCCATTGAAGAAGTGGGCCTGTTCTTGGCGATGCTTTCCAGGACACAGCTGTGAACTGAACAATTCAGGATTCAGAACCTTTTATCTGGAATAAAGAGATTTGCAAACGAGATGTACATCTAATGGATGGGAAGTACGTTTTGCTGCTGTCAGTGGTTTTGATTCTGTACCTTTGCCTGGGAGCTGGACTGTTTCGGTGGACAGAGAAATCCCATGAAGAATCCACGAAAGCAGAGACGTATGCCAAATACAACAACTTCTTAGGTATGAGCTTGATGTTTTCAAGCTGTTTGTTCTTTTCTGCGACATTATGATTGCCCTAATCACCTAATTCCTGCATGCAGAACGTGAAGAAGACTTTCATGCACAACAGGAAAATCTTCGTTCAGTGATTGAAAACCAGTCTGACAGACTTCCCTCGTATCCAATTCTTTTCATTTTCATGACCAAGCAAAAAGAGAAGCCACATCAGAGGTGTAGATGCCCCGCGGCAAATCTGCAGGATGTTGCTGGCATAGTGCAGGCAGGATTTGTCAGAATTTTTTCATCAAATGTTAGTTGCACCAAAGAGTCAGAAAATTCTCAACCACACCAATACCTAAACCATCAAATAGGTACAGTTTTATACACAGAAAAAATCTGGAAAACACTCAACCACTGAAGAGACATGGCCAAAATATAATGTATCCTGCAAATTCACAGCCGCAACATGCCCTCCGGGCTCCGGGCAACAATCAAAACAGGCAATTTCATTCAGGGTTCACAGCAGAGAATGAAAGACAAATCAACCAATCTAAGTATTCCGCAACACAAATTTCCTCTTGCGCAAACCAAAAAGGCCTGGGCACGAATTTAGATAATATCTGTATGAGGCAGTTGAAACAAAACCTTTGTGTGATCTTACTTCACAATTAAGCGTAACCCCCTGCGAACACTCTCCCTTCAATGAGAGTTACCCCAGTGAATGTTACCCCACCCTCCACACAGATGAAGTAACCTATACAAGCCCCCATGTCTGTTCCCCATTTGTTCCCAAGGCAGAAGAACAGGCAGGGCTTTGATTGGTCTTGGTGACACTCTGGTTTGTTCCTTCACTGTCTGAAAGCGGGAACAGATGATATATAATAATTCGGGCAGTTTATCAGATTCATAGGCATGCCTTCCGCCCACCTATATATAATCACTGCTGCAAGTGCTCTGGACACACAGGAAGTTAGCTGGAAAGATAAAAAGAGAAACTTTTAGAAGTAGGTCTATTGCTCGGTGTTTATGCAAGCTCTCAAAGTCAAAGTCACGAAAGTAAATTCTCCATTTCTTCACCGGTTTTCCTTCAATGTAGAGACAGGAAAAACAACTGAAAATTATCTTGACAACATAAAAGCAAATTTGTATTCTCCTTTGGTTTTCCTGAAAAGACCCATGCAGGGAGTAAGGAAAATTTCTTTTGTGTTCCCATTAGTTCGGGTCTTTTGTCTCATTTCCATCCAAGCACATTTGTGAAAAAAGAATTTTCTTCCTGTTTTGTATCTTCATATAGATAACAACACATGTGTGGATGCGGAAGATCTGAATGCTCTACTGGAGGCCATTGTGACAACATCTGGTCAGTATGGTGGCTTCCAGGCAATTCGGAAATCTAGGAACTCCACAGCGGCGATAACCTGGGATTTCACTGGAGCCTTCACATTCTCAGTCACCATTGTGACCACAATAGGTAATTTCCCTGCACCCATTTGTCCCTCATCAAGCTGAGTTTTAGATTTCTGTCTGACATTCCCATCTTCGTTTCACAGCAAATTCGGACATGAATCCACCAATCGGCTTGATGTGCTTTTGAGCATCACCCCGTACATGTAGCCTGTTTACATAGCATCGATTCTGAGAGGGGTGACGTTGTGTTTTGTCTTCCATTCCTCAAGCATTCCAACAACAATCAGTAGATTTAACAATATGAGTCAAATTCAGGTCTCTCTGCCTCTCCATCTAAAGAAAAAAATCGAACAGAAAAGATCGAAAGGTACTTTGGTGCACAATTCTTTGAGCTTGAAATTGGCTTGTGAATGCCTGAAACAGATGTGAACTTGAAGTGTGATTAGAAAAGAACCTCAGAAGAGGTTAGCTTTCACAAACAGTGGTACCCGCTTAATTCGAATCGGCTAACGTCCAAACCCACACAATTCGAAACATTTTCTATCTCCACACTGCAAAAAGATACTTGCTTACTAGTCTGTATCTGTGGAATGGGGGTCGACGTGAGCAGATGTTTCTCCTTGAATGAACCATTTCAAACACAAATCCGGCAACCGACATGACCAGAAATGAATGAATGAATTTAGATGCATGGGACCTTTGCAGTGTGGTCAGCAAAAGACCATTTTGCAAAGGTTGATTTGCCAGACATTTTTTCCGTTTGGATTTTAGTTCCTATTCCAAGGCAACTTTTGACCCACAAGTTAGTTTCAAAGACGGAAAGTTCTGAACGAAAACCGAATGTGAAACTATTGTCACGAATGGAGAATGGAGAGGAAGTGTCAAAGCAGGGGTTCTCTTTTGAAAAAAGAAGAAGACTTGTTTTCGTGACGAACGACTTTGGCATTTCCTGAATCCACTTTTCAAACCAGAGGTAAAATGATACATGTAGAACTGTCGTGTCACCATGTCATTTCAGGATACGGCCATACGCATCCAGTGACGGTGATAGGGAAAATAATCTGCGTCGTTTACGCCTTGTTTGGCATCCCACTTGCGTTGATGGTTCTGGGTGGGATAGGTGAAAAGCTGAGCGCTCTCCGGTCCAAGGTTCGCCGTCTGGAACTGAATCCGGATTCGCCAGCAGCCAACAGGTCAGTCAGATTCAAAAGGAGAGCAAGACTAAATTGGTTTGGGTGAAAGCCTGTGTGAGGTTAAAAGGGTTTTGAGAATTACAGCTTCAGAAAACTGCAGCTGAAACCGAACTGGTCAGATCCGAAGCAAGACTTTCACGACGCAGAAACATCTCCAAATCTCATTTATCCTGCTTCGTTTCCCCAGCATGGATCTCCATCCGTTTTCCTGAATTAAGGCGAGAGTTTTCTCTTAACTGCCAGCGTTTGTTCTGGTCGTTCTGTTTTTCACGAAAGTTGCGGCCTTGCTTGTCTTTCCTGAAAAAAGAGTCATTGTGTGTGCGTCACGAACAAAGGCAACAATGATCGTCCGAAGTGAAAGCGAAAGTAATTTTTGCCCACCTCAGGCAAAACCAACAGGGTTGCCACAGGGGCGGATCCAGGATTTTGGTCAGGGAGGCCAGCAGAGTTTTGACCCCAGAGGGGGACCCTGAGCCCAAACTTTGCTCAAAATATGGGTTTTCCTCCAATATTGCCTGAAAACTGCATGATTAAAAAAAAACCGAGGGGGCAAGGGGGGCGGGTCCCTAAGTGGATCCGCAAGTGTGCCATCCAGGATTGCTCCTTTCTCTTCCAGATGGATAAACATGGCGCTGTTGGTGGGCGGAGGCCTGCTGGTTATGTTCATCATCCCGTCCTCCGTGTTCTGCAGCCTGGAAGACTGGAACATCATTGACAGCATTTACTACTGCTTCATCACCCTCTCAACCATCGGCTTTGGTGATTACGTGGCAGGTAATTTCCCACAGGGCATTGTAATGGTGTGACATACGTGAGTCGGTCACTGTTTCAGTGATTTCTCTTCCACAGTTAAGAACTTTCTTATGTCACGTAATTGTGTATTTTTTTCGGGGGGAGTTGAAGTTGGTGTGCTGAGAATCTTCCATCCAAGAAAATTCAAGAAAAAGGAGAGAGTTTGAGACAAATCTGGGGTTGGCTTCAGTTTGTTTTAGCTCACTGTTGGCCTCCGTACCCTCTGGATTCTCGCGTTAGTGCACTCTACAGAATCCATCCAGAAGTGGATGCCTCATTGGTCCAAACCCCTGACCATAAGTCTCTTCCAACCTGTTTTTTCCAGGAGTTCAGAGCTGGACCTTTCCCGGCCAAATCCTCAAAGTCAGGCCCCCCTTCCAGTAAGGCCGGTGGTTTTCAGCGATGGGCCTCCTGAGTGAAATCTGCCTGAACTTAGCAGAATCAGCCCTGGCACGAGTAATCTGAGACTTTCGCTTCCTTGTGCTTCATTTACTTCGCCTGATGGGCATTTTCTCAGTCAAGTGACCAGATACTGGATACTTCACCACTGTAATGAACATAAAGCGTTACATTGCTCGCAGGAATCCCCCGTACTTCTTTCCTTCAATTAGGGCTTCTTTGTGCAGTGAGTTAATAAGCCCTTTCATTTCCTGTAGTCCTCAATTGCTGGTTCTTTCTTCTCGTTCTTTTGTACTCAGAGAGACTGATTCAGCAGCTTATTCTTTTGCTGCAGTGCTTCTTTATGGACCTAAATCCGGTTCACACGCAGCTGGTTCAGTGCGTAGCGTACACAGGGGGACCCAGTGACCCCAGAATTTCTTTTTCCTCCCGCTTAATTCACATCAAGTAGGAAGATTAACACGTGAGAGATCTACATGTGATTTGCATAGGACTTTGAATGAAGAGGGAAATTTGGATTCTCCACGGATAAAGCGGGACCCAATTGTTTTTTCGTTTTCAATTTTTAGAGATTTCAGCAAACGACCAGAACATTTCAGGGTGAAGAAAAAAGACAGCAGGTGGGGCTGCAGACCAAGAAGCCACACTGGTGCAAAATACGACACATGTAACACGTTCAGCAACTTCCCATTTTAGAGTTTTATGCATTAGAGACCAATTCGTGTCGAGTTCTCGAAGGCAATAGGAAGAAAGGATAAAATGGATCTCAATTAGCCTACAAGTCACGAGCAGTAGAGCTAGAATAAGGGTCAGTGAATCTGTGCAAAGCTTCTGGAGATCGGGAAAAGCAGAATGGTTGTTCATAACCTATATATCTGTCCTTCGGTGTTTACAGGTGCGTCCTGAATCTGAATGTGAATAATCTGAATACCCAGTTGAGTCACGGTAATGCACTCCCATCTCCGCAATGCTAATCTGCAAGCTTAATTGCAAATCATTAATTGAAAGAAAACCACTCATTATATCAATTTTGAATTCACCGGGACCCACCTATACAGTCCCTGGATTCTGCTAGGTGCGCACGGAGTCATACTCGCCATTGGCATCGGTGTGGCCAGATCCAGAATCCTGTGTCCGCGCCTCAAAAGGTTCAATGCTCTGTTCGTGTTTTGGGGAGTCACTCTTCCGGCGGTCCAAGGACAAGTTGTGACGGATAAACCTATTTTTGTCTCCCACTCACTGACTTTGCTGAATGTCATTTCTTGCTTCTTTGTTCTTAATCCCCTTTTGTTTTCTAAGCTTGTTGCAGACAAAAAGATGAGAGAAACACACGTGGCTGCTTTGCACACTGTCACACCAAATCTAGATTCTGGGCCTTTTGTTCGTCTTTGCCAACTGAAACTGCAGGGAAAAAGGTCATTGGCTTGGTCCAGCTGCGTTTAGAGCGGGCTTTGAGATCAAAACTCATCCCTCTGAGTTACCTGCTGAGAAACTTGTAGGGTCAAAGACAGGAAGATCAGGGTCATCCCAGTCTTTAGGAAACGTAAAGAAGTCTTTCCAAACTCACTTGGGTGCGTTTTAGCCTGAATTCTGGGATTTTGTGCCAGTTTTTACACTGCAGTGTTTCTCTTGAACGTATCCTTGGCGTTGTTTCTGCAGGGGTGGCGCCCAACAATGAGGAGCCCTTCCGGACCATCTACCGGATCGCAGTGTTCGTGTGGATTTTCATGGGGCTCTCCTACATTTCCCTTGTCATCAAGTCTCTGTCTAAGATCTTCGTCACGAGAGCCAAGAGGGTGCAGAAAAACGCCTTGAAACGCGTCGCAACGCAAAACGTGAGTCTCTCTTTTTGTCAAATGGTGCGTTCACATCTGGGGGGATTTTCACTCCATTGCTGAGGAAAGTCGACGCAAACTCATTCGCATTCAGCTGTTCACACCGTGAAAATTACGAAGTCTCCAGTGAAAATGCGACGAGGTCCAGGTGTGAACGGCTTTCAGTGCAAATAAACGCGAGAGTACCTTGTTTTATCGTGTATCTTGTTGATCAAATGAAGAGAAGAATTTTCTTGCCAAAATGGCCAGACTCTGAATTCTAAGGATCTGTGACAGAAAATTTACATTGTATCTATTCAAATGATTCAGATCCCGAAAAGAGAATTAACCAAGACAATTCTCGATCTTAACGTGTGTTACTTTTCCCAGTTCCCATTCATGGGTGGGATCAGCATCATAAACGGTACGCTCCGGACGAAAAGAAACGACGATGAGACAGAAGATCAACCCAGAGAAGAAGACGATGAAACAAGAAACGAACCCGAGAACAACAACGAAGAGACAACAAAACCAGAGAAGAAGTACTTCACCAGCGCACCAACCACGAAGTGCAGAGTACAACTAAACGACGTCATAGATCTCGTGGGCCCAAATAACAATGACATCAAACTTTTACGCATCTCCCATCTGCAATCCCGATATTGATTTTTTGAGCTCAGATAGTCGAGCAGTTCCCCAGGGGAGCGGAGAACTTGGAAAATCTTTGCGCCTGCATGCTCCGCCGAGAGAGAGAGAGAGAGTGAGTGATCAGAGGATTCGCCACAGGTCAGACACTCTCTTCTGACCACATTCCTGGATCTTCGAATCGGCGAACACCGTGGCAACCAACAACATTTGCATCAGACACGAAAAACAAATTTAATCAACCCAGCCGAAGTTTTGTTTTTGGTCACAAAAAGAAAACAGCAGCAGTTATAGCTGCAGCAAAGAGACAATGTTGCCTGCCTGTGCAATCTGCCACTTCAAAACCAAACCAGCTTTGGGACTGGTGGATGCAGAATGCAGGAGAAGTGTGTGCATGCCTCCTGGCGTACGTCGCTTTGTGTTCAAAATCATGTACTTCCTGTTGCCCAAGAACGCCTGAGAAAGGGGTTTCAGAAACAACTGTTCGGACCCCAAGATCAGAAGAGACCTGATAAACTGAGACTGTCAAACTTCTAAATTTGGTCTGGGTGCCCCCCCAAAAAAATCCCGCGCGTGGCTTACATCATGTTCTTTCCCGAAATCATGTCTTTGTGCATGTTCGATTTGATAAAAAGTCAGCAAGAGGTTCTTAAGGTGACAGGTGTTCTAATTCTTGTAATTCTTGCTGCATGCATTATCTCTCACAAAATCACACAGCAAAACAAAAAATGTGAAGAGTGCTCACTTGGGATGCTTGTTACCTCTTGACATTTGTAATCTCGTGTTAGATGCGTTTGTTACACAAACAGTTGTCTTCTTGATCTGTAATCATTCGCAAGCAATACCTGTGGGAACAAAATCCAGTTTTCATGACAACTGTGAACAAATCTAGACAACTGGGTAGAACTTTGACATTTTCGCGATGAAGAAAACAATAAACGGGAACTTCAGACTGGATGTTACGTCTCCAGAAACTTCAAACAATATCACGAATGCCCTGGTGCAAAACAGGATGGAGTTGCGCAAGTTGGAGTTGCACAATGAGCGACTGGAGAAGATGAAGACAAAGGTGAAGAAGAACTGTGACAGAGAAATCCGCTTTGTGGACAGAACAAAGGCCCATCCTCTGCAGGAAAAGCGAGCATTGTCAGCAGCTCGAACCCGGAGACTGAAGGAAGGAAAAAATGTGAGGATGAAGAGACTCAAAGAACAAGAAAGACTGCACGAACTAGGTCAGAGCTCCTTTGACTCTTTGGGCAGGTGGTTGCGGATTCCGAGTCACATGGAAAAGTAAGGGTGGTGGATATGAGCAAAGCATGGATGGAGGAGGCGAAGGAGCCGAGGCATGGTGGAACTGAAGTTCTGCAGTTTTCAAGCAGAAATTTTGGAGCAAACTTTTTCAACCCCGTAGCTCAGCTTTTCACGCTTCCATGGACACAGCACAAAAACATTCCGGATTCATGCTCCATGGTTGTGACGCTGGTCAAGTGTGGTGAATGCGTGGCTCGAAGTTGGATCAGAACTTGCAACCAGACCTTTACAAGAAACTTCCAGTTGGAGAAGATTTCTGTGGAAGAGGGACGGATCGGTCAAGGATCACAGGAACGCAAGACGCGAGGTTTTTTTCGCAAAGGAATTTTTTATTGGGCTCAATGGAATTGACATGGGGATTGCGGAATGAACAGAAAGTTTCGCCGAAATCTTGTTTGATCTGCAGACACATACATGTACATGCATCGAATTCATGTGTTTCTTTCTTCATTATGTACCCTTTTGTCATGGCATATCTCTCTTGCAAAAATATGTTTTTGTGCACCAACCTAAAATTTGAAATAAACTAGCTATCTTTCTTTCAACCACTCTCACACAAAGACGACGACACACTGACAATACACGTACAACAGAGAGATTCCCACACACGATGAGATCAGTTGGAATGTACTTGTAAGTAGATGGGTCCGTCTTGAAGTGGTATATTGGGTCCGACCATGCATTGAAGGTCTTCCAATTGAAACAAAAATTGTCATCTAATTTTCGTCGACACATCCGACAGATAAGCATAAAACGTATATAACTAGAAGCCGAGTTTCTGAGATGGTTTTCTGAGTTATTTGACACAAGGAGTCCATATGGTGTATGGTCGTGAATTCCGCAACTTTTTTGATCGAAAAAACAAAACCCATTACGCTGCAATTCCTCTGACATTTCAACTGAAGTGCAAGGACCTGATCTAAAATCGTCAAAAGGACTTACAAATGTACGTTTCATGGTTATCTGTCTGTTAACATTCATATCTACACTAAAAAGACACACAGACAAACGACCACGAATTTCTATGTACATGATCTTGACTAGATTGCACTCCTCCGGGCCTTGATCCCAATAACATGGGTCATGAGATGGCCATGTTTGGATTTTGTTGTCTATCCACCACCATCAGCAGATGTGCTTTCTCCTTTATTCTTTTCTATTCTCGACTCGGGTGTCACATTTGGGGGTGGCTGAGTCTCAAGGCTTCTGGATCTGTTCCATCCACCTTCCATCCTCTATCTGCTGATGGTGATGCAGAGACCATCACAGACAAGCTCCTTTTCACATAAATTACACAACACGCATTGATTCACACCGAAAAAACTCGTTCGCTTCGCAAAAAAAAGAAAGATCCATCACAATTGGCACGTTGAGAACTACATGCTTTCCACACACTGCCAGATCCAGAATAGACAAGGTGTCTATCTTTGTTTCCTGCTTTGTGCAATGGGACTAGAATTCTCTTGAACTAGATTGAACTGGGTGGCCAAAAAGTAAAAAGAGACAAGATCTGAAGGGAAATGCCACCACTGTCTAATTTCGAGTGGAACAGAACGTGCATTTTGGACCTGAAAAATGAGTGGGTTTCTTTTTGACGAAATCCTCCATGCATCACATGGCAAGAATGAAATTTGACTTTTCTGTCTTTAACTGGAACAAACATGCACACATTCACAAATGCTGCAAATATATACTTTAGACCAAAAAGCTGAGTTCCGCTTTGAACTAAAACATCTGTCGTTTTTCCATTGTAAAAGTGTTTTAAGACTAGGATTCACCCAAAAAGACTGTACAATTTGCCAATGATGGCTGACTAGATTGTACTCATCTTCATTCAAAACAAGACACACAAAAAGTTTTCTCTGTACAGTTTTGTTACTTTGGCTGCGCTTCTCCCCTACTCCATAAAGTGAAAAGTGAAAACGAAAAAAACTTGAAAGATGACACGTTCAGAGACAGTATCTTACAAAGAAGAGCATACACAACATGAACACGCGGTTTGCCGTTTATAGTTTCGTTGACTAGACTTCACTCATCTTCAAACAGAAATGACATTGCATTGAACACTTCAAAGACACACAACACAGCTGATCCCAAAACCGTTCATCCAAACCTTCACATGCACACACAACATTCACACGCTCACATCAAATTTACAATTGCGCTGCCTTTTATTCTTTTGGTCATTCATACTTATAATCTTACTTATCAGCTAAAATAAATAATTATTCATCAAGCATTGTATTGAAAGCAGGGGAAAAGTGCTTCACACGCATCTAAGGGCTAAAAATACAAGGAACGTGAGGGATATGTTGGCTATGCGGAGTTCATCTTGGGTCCGTTGTTTCGGTCTGGTCATCGTCAGGAGATCCATAGTTTTAGACACCGTCGCCAAAGGTCTGAGTAGCGCCGGGCACGCCAGTAGGAGCCTTAGAGAATGGGCATCATTGGGCCTGCCTTTTTGACGACGGCGTGGTGGGAGTCCCCCGGAGCGCGCATCCACAGGGGCAGGTCGTTCTTCGCGTACTCTTCCCGCATCACACGCTTGGACTCGTCAATGCTCTGCAAATGACAACAGACAGTTTTTTGGGAAGTCTGGCGGTGAATGCAGAGAGGGATCTTGAGAGGCCAGCCAACTTTTTCACGCAATTTGCAGCAAAAGAGACTTAGATCTACATGCTAAGAAGGGATTGGGCCTTTCTGACCCAAATCCTGAATCTACGCATGGGTTTAACAGAGACTGTTTCTTGCAGAAACCAAAAACTTTCCAATGCCTGTCTCTTTCTTTTGATGTCTCTTCTCTGCTTAAAGGCGGGGTTCTCTCAGGAAGAGACTGAGCATTTTTCTGTGCTACAGCTACAGAACAAGCAATGCGCTACGTACGCGCTTCACAATTGGAGCCTTCTTGGCCACGAAACTCTCAATCTTGTTTCCCTTGGCGTAAGGGCTGATCACGTTGCTCTGAAAGAATCAAAGACGAACAGTGATTCCCGTATCCTCAAGAACAGATTGACAGCACACATGAAGAAAAGAAGGAGAAAGATAATTGAATGACCAGCGATGGTGTGTTGTTGGGCATAGCTACATGTACCATTCCCAGTCCGTCACCAAGAATCATGTGTCCGACATTTCAGACTTAACTTTTCTGTCAGGATAGGAACCTTCTGTCTGGGCAAAGAAAGGAAGGCGGTGTCAATAGAGGGCGATGTCGGGGAGAAAAGCTGGAAATTCTACACGGATTTGTAGAAAGAGAAAGGAACACGGCAGTTTTGCCACAAGTGTCATCAGACATCCCGTGTCTATCAGAATCAGATCTCAATGGACAGGAATTTATGAAAGAAGAACAAGTTGGTTTACTTGAAAGTGAAAACTCACAACAGTTCGCTCACCTTTTCGTTCAACAGAGAGTTGAGCATCTTGTCGAGTTCGGTCTTGGCTTCCTGGCCCTTCTGGTCGTCTATGGTGGGGATGCTGGTCGGGCAGGTGAACATGTGCTCCTCGTCGCACGTGCACATCCCCCGCTGCATCATCCCACTGATCCACTCCTTCTGCGCCTCCGCGGTGTCCTCCACGAACGACTGGCAGCCGTCCTCATCTGGAAAGAGCGATGAAATCCTTGATTAAAGTCCAGGGACCAAATGAACAAGAAAGTTCTTTTTTGCAGATGAAGGAAGTGATGGTAGGTGGGGATAAGGGCACAATGATTCAAACATGCAAAAAGTTTCTGAATATCGTTTTGCATTTGGCGGTGAACAGGATCAGATGAGACCACAGCGATCCAGAAAGATGAACCTTTACGAAGGCTTGTTGAATCAGCATCAGCAACTGGAGCCAAGCAGACTTGACAGGATCTGAATACGGAATCAAAGAATCGCAAGACTTTTTTGCTGTGTACGTGGCAAAAAAAATATAACAAAGACAAGCACAATCATTTCTTTTATTTGTTTTGGCCTCATATGACTGAAAGTCCAACGCGCCGTGCACTGGCGCACTTCTGGAAGACCTATAGGAGATTCTTACCCGTGTATCCTTTTGGGCATGGGTTCGGAGGGTGACAGTAGAACGGCAGAGAATCGTCGGACTTGACTTCCTGTGTGTTGGGCTGTTCTCCGCTCGGAGTCAAGTGTTGGTTGCCTTCTCCTGCTCCTCCTGTGGGAAAAAATTAGTTCATGCTTGGTGACAGATTTGCAGGCGTCTGCCCTGGTTTTCAGAGGCAGAGACCCCAAACAGGAATTCTGACCCGTGGGGAATCAACTATTTACATCAAAGTCGCCAATTTTTAGGAGGCTTTTTTTTCTTGGGCGAAAACTAGGAGTTTGACATCTTGGGGTGAAGCATGTTTCCAAGGTCTGTCATTATTCTGGGACCACATTTGTGCTTGTGGAAGTGAAAAGAAAAGACCCGACAGGTCATCATTAAACAGACAATTGGCTTCATGTGAAAAAGTTGTTTTCACACCATAAAGCGTTTTATCTTTTGGAGAAACATGAAGTTATTCATGAAACTACATAGTTTTGACATCTTCGGGTGACGCACATCTCCTGGGGGGGGGGTGTCATTGGTCTGTATTGGGTTCAACTGAAGAAGTCTTTTCACGAGAAAGCTTTCTTTTTGGAGTAAAACAAAGTTACCTTGGATGTACTGGAATCCTCCCTGGTGACTGGCGCTGTGCTCGAGGTACTCCTGATCCCTGATGTTGGTCTGTCCGTTGTCCCTGGACTCCAAGGGGATGGAGTTGTCATCGTAGTAGTCTGGCGCCACCATGCCGTAGGGGTCTTCATAGGCCGCTAGTCGCTTCATGAAGTCCTCCATGAGCATGTCCTCGTACACGGAGCCGTGGGCAGCAGGGGGCAGCACCATCGCCATCGCCGCAGCGACCAGTGCTGCCACCCACGCATGCGTACTGCACATCAGTCCGGACGGGTGTCTGCGAGGACAGAGTAAGCGGTTAGCCCTGGCAGGTTAGTAGACACAGAATAAAGGGACGAGCAGAGCAAAAAGGGAAGAACACACATCCAATTGATGCAGCTGCGATATTCTCGACAGGAGTTGTCTCTGAAAGAACCCAACACCCAAAGCAGAGAACTTGGAGAAAAGCACACGTAACTTCTTAAATGACAACACAATGACATTGTGGAAAAACAGAAGTCCAAAGGGAAGGCAGTAAAGTTAGTTGCCTAGGGTTCCCATAAATTCGTTACAAGTACACCGCCAGAAGTTAGACCTATAGAGCTCATGGTTGTTAGTTTACGAAAACATGAAGGCAAGAAAGCCCTCTTGAAAGACAATGCGTCAACTATACATCTGAACGTCCAATTGTTATTCCACGGAAACTATGTGAAACTGAAGCCATTCGGCAGGAAAAGCAACAAACTGTACATTCTCCACAACAGAACAAGACAACTTGCAGTGAAAACTGCAGTCTTCCGGCAAAAACATCAGAACATTCCCTTTCCGTTTGCGTTCATCTCCGAGGTCAACAACAGAGATGTTTCCAACAACACGAAAATTTACATGAAATTGCGACAGTTCCCTTTGTCCAGTTC
>JAAUYG010250702.1_pt1 | contig 16905 bp, 11 predicted proteins | sample 7278091 | NCBI WGS metagenome assembly JAAUYG01 (sample SAMN14350201, study PRJNA611818) | marine sediment metagenome | isolation source: surface marine sediment (0.6m) | place: French Polynesia: Moorea | collected 2018-08
TCCTAGCCGGAAAACCTGGCTCCTCAAGCCGTTTTACTAGTTTTTTTACACCTTTTGACTTGACCTGATATGATTGCACGGCTTGCGGTCCGAAAGCCGTGCCATCATGTCGGGTCAAGTCAAAAGGTGTAAAAATAGTAGTAAAACGGCTTTAGGGGCCAGGTCTTCCGGCTACCAACATCCCTGGCTTGCCATACTAACACACCAGATTACCTCAGAAGTAACGCTGCACAAACACAGTTCTTACTACTACATGTAGTATTCTCAAATATGTCAAAGTTATTGATTTTTTTCAACGCTGGCAGTAAGGTGTGCGCATGAACAAGTATTCCATCCAGGACTTGTCTTTATGCGTTGAACTTGCTCCTTGAACGACATCGTTTCGGTTGAACTAGGTCCTAATTCCTGTCTTATCGAACACTTATTTTGCAGACACGGTAGACATACACCTTTGTATTATAATTAATAATTTCTAAACTATCCCACCTAACATTCACTCTAGGGCCAGTCCTTCTTCATTTCCCATTCTCATCTTCTACATAGCCATGGCTCTATTCATCGTTCCGATCTTCCTGTCTTCTTCTTTCCTTCTCGCTTGGTTTATTTTCCTCTGTTCAGTCCCCTGTCCCCTGTTACTTTCGGTATATGTTCTCTCAAAATATCCTTTATTTTCCTTTCTTAATTCATTCGCCTTTGTGTCATTCGCTTGTCCAGCATCTTAGCCAAACCGGAAATGACGTCAAGGATGAGCTGCACGCCCTGGTCCAGCGTCACGGAGCTTCTCCTCCTGATCAGTTTGACAGGATGGCCCGTGATGTAATGTCTGATGCCACCAAGACTATCAGAGCTTCGCTCACAGAAATCATTGAGCACCTCCACCAAAATCTTGGGCACATCTTCCTCCGTCCATTGCCACTGTTCTGTGCTCCATCTGTGGACGATTAGCGACAGGAAGGTATATTTCAGCGCTGCAGAGCAGACATTAAGATGGGGTCTGGCTTCGATCCCGACGGAACAGCAGGCTACGTTACGGAGTACCCTCAGGTTGGCTTTAGCGTGCCCTAGCAACGCTTTAAACAACCTTGACTGCGTGCGGGAATTGGAGACTTTGTACATTAGCTCCTTATAAACCGAAAACCATAGGAAAGTGTTGAGAAAATCCCGGATTACACCAGGAGGGACACCAGACATAATATTTTCGGCCTCATCACGAGCCGCTTTGACCAGCTTCCTGATGTCGCTCTCTGGTATATGGTCCTTGGCAGAGATTGCGTATGCTGTTCTGCATTGTTTGATGATCCTGAAAACAGCTTGGTTGAATGCTGGGTTGGACTGCAGCTTCCTGTTCATCGCTACTACAAACAAATCTTTGTCGTCCTTAGCGGTAAAAACTAACTTTGTGAGGATCTTCAGCAGTCGTAGGACATCCTTGGCGACTGGGGAAATGTGATGGTTCAGGACGTCCACCTCGATATGGGAGAGACTGAGATACTCCCCACTGGCCAACAGACACAGGTGAAACACACCTTTCTCCTTTATCAGCTCCACCAATCGGCTTTTCCACTGCTCTGGCCAATCAGACACAGCCGGAAACAAAGCATCCAAATTTCGAGAAGAATCGTTCTCACCATCTGCCTCCAACCCAAGTTTGTCCCAGTTCAGTTGAAAACCCATGGTGAAATCAGCTGCTATGGCTATATCCTGGCTATCTACGGTCCTCTGGAACCAGAATGTGCAGGCCGGACCCTGTTTATGGAAGCTGTCAGGGAGCAGATCCAGATCTGGGAGCCTTTTCCAGCCTTTGGGGAGTGTTACATTCCTCATAGCCTGTAGTGGGGCAGAGATGGTAGGGTACTGCATGGTGCGTAGGTCCATTGGGTAGTCTTGTTTCAAATCCGTCAAAAACTTCCACAGCCTACTTCCGCGGGTCACGTGTTGTAACAAGTCTTGGCTAACACGTGTCTCCTTGTCCTTGGACACGATGTCTCCAGCGTCCGGGGTGATGACATAGATGTAGTCAAACTCGTCTACGGGCCGTATCTTCGTCCTGTCGTGAAAACTCCCGATTGGAATTAATTTGGAATGCTGTTTCAGATAGGGATATCGCTTCTCCAGGATGCCGCAGAGCCTGGACATTATGAGTTCTATGTCTTCGGCCGCTTTACAGGTGTCTGGATCTTCAAAATCCACACTTCCATCCCGACAAATCCGCTTTAGTGACCGAGGAAGATCTTGTTTTGTGGAATCTGTCTCTGACTCAAACAGCCGGAGGTTACGAGCGAGGTAAAGTTTGAGTTCGGCTGTTGTCGTTTGCCATCGTTCACCTTCGGGCTCTAGTTCCTCGGCTATGGCAACCAACTGTGAGCGAATTTCGTCGGGCGTTTTCGGGGTGGCGCCTTGCGGCCTGCATCTCTCGTGTATGGGAGAAGCCGAGGGTTCACTGGGGAGAAAGCAGCCATGAAGCCCGCAGGTACTCATGGTCATACCCTGGAAAAGCAAAACAAAAAGTTTATTCATTTCAAATGTGATCCATTTTATTACATTTTACATTTTATTTACAGTGAAACCTACCTTTAAGACCACCTGAGAAATAGGGTCAACCTGGGAGTTAAGGACAACTACTTCTGTCCCTATGCCTATTCAGTATATAGAAATGGACCTGAGAAATAAGACCAGTTCTGGGGACAGTTTTTCACATTCTCTTGGGTGTCCCTAAATTCCAGGTTCCACTGTATTTACGTTTGTAAGGATTTCCCTCATGGCCTATAAACTGCTGTAGGTGCATGTATTATTCCATGTTTCGTGTTAGATCAGTATGAAATGAAAGTCATAAGTTCCACTAATCTCATGGTAAATCTCCAGCCACAGCTTTACTGGGAGGAGTTATTGCTTTCACGTTGTGTGTATCTATGTCTGCCTGTCTGGCAGCAAAAAAGGTATCAAAACGTCATGCCGATTAACTGTATTTGCGGTTGAAACCTTAAATGCTGTGACCAAAGGATGGAACTATTTGAGTTTGAAAATAAAATTCCCCCAGGTATTGCTGGGTGTTGGAGTCCAACATTTTGGCCCAAAGTTCAGATATTATAGATTTGTTCCAATACCTGTAACAAACACATGTAAACCGTATGAGATAGGCATATGGTAACAATTGAACATCAACACAGACGTCATATACTAGTATACGGAGACCAAATGCATCATTAGATTTGGCCTAAGGGAAGGTGAAAGATCAAAGTCAATGTCATTCGTATTTGTTGGCTTATATCTTGCAAATCAGACTATTTGTGTTACCTTTAAACAATAACAATAGGAAGTCATATATGAGAAGTCCAAATGTGTGATCAGATTTGATCTGGGACACTCTCAAAGGTGAAACTCAAAATCACTAATATTCCAAACCAATGCATCTGGAAAAGTGACGCGGAGGAGGGACATATGTTAATGTCCAACAGGAACAGGAAGTCACATTGTGAATCGACCTGGACCATAATGTTTGACCTTGTGTGACCTTGGAAAGTCACCTTAGACCTCACTCAAACCCAATATTTCAATCCTATCTGTCTCAAAGTTTGGGCACAAACATGGATTACTACTGGAGACTAACTGGCGCCATACAAGGACAGTCTGGAAGCACTAACAAAATGAATTGGGTGACACTAAAAAGTGAAATACAAGTTGGGTTTAGCTGGTTCTCCATACTATGGGAAAGTTACGTGAAATCCGTGCATGCAAACAACATTCTGTTTTAGTTGACGGGTGGTAGGGTATTCGGTGCTCAATTAAAAATATAAGGAACGATACGGATAGTCCTTTTTCTCTTGGACTGTTGTGGGAACAGTCAACGCCAAAATGCTGAATAAAATATTATTTTAGCTCTTCTTGACTGCATCAGAAGTATGGCCGTCGACCGTCCGTCCGTTAAATGAACCTTGGGGAAACCGTTAACCAAGTTAACCGGCATGTTATAAGACATGATACGATATACGATAATTTAGATACGATGCCCTTTAACACTAAAATATTGAATCCTCGTATTACGTAAACAGCCGATGTTTTCCGAATATGCGTGTGCTTTGCAACTGCGTGTCGAGTGCAAAATTTCTGTACCAACACCATTATCGCTCACCACGGGCTGCAGCAAACCGGGGAGGAGAATATCAACAGTATGCAGCTACACGTGATCAATGGTGGTATACAAAACTCACACTCATTCGATGTTGCTTACATTTTGCAGTTTTTAGACAAAGAAGCACATAGTAATTACAATGTCAGTCTTTTCGCTTTCATTGGTCAAACTGCACTGAACCTTTTCTATTTGATTTAACCCTCAAAAAGTCTTTATCTTTCAAAAGGACATTCGCTCTAAAGATGTTGTTTGTCCCTTCTAACACCGGTATGCCATACATGATAGTTCTGGAATTTGATTATATTGTTGATCATTACAGAGGTAAATTTATCGTGACGATTCTTCCAGGCTACACCGTTTACATTTTGTTGTGGTGTGAATTATCTGTGCAGCCATTGTCATATTTTGAAACTACTGTATTAAACTGTCATAGATACCGGAATAAATATAAAGTTACATTGTCGCAAGAAGAGAACGGCAATAAATGTTCTAGTTGGGTTGAGAACGACAATGTGGCGAACCAGACATTAACTTATGTTTGGCTTGTTTTGCTTGACAATGAGTGTTTTGTTGGACTACATTCTGGTACATGTAATTTGCATTTGGTATCTCGTAGCTGCACCTCGTATCTCGTATCATGCTTTATCACATGCCTAATCATTACCTGTATCCCGTAAAGTACACCGTATCTTGTTTATGGAAGTAAAGCGTTGAGCAAAACTAACTGCAATTTGGGCATCCGGGAGGTACATGTCGAGTATATGCAGGTGAGGGTAATGCTTCAAACCTTGGTGTCATTCGGTGCACTTGCGACTGATCCAAAAATGCGAATTTCCAGCGATATTCCTACTATTGTGATTTTTTTTCAACCAAACTTTTAATAGATGTTCCTTCTGCCAGTGCTCACAAGCGTTATTTCGTTGAATTCTGAAACTTAAAAATTAAAAAAAAAGATTGAAATTTAGCGTTGAAGGCAACAAAGTAAGGTTTGCAATCGTCAGTCTTGGAAATTCCTAATCGTAGGGCGAAACGGACGGAAATATGGAGTCCGAGGTAAGTACATATGTGTGGGTCTACTTTTGAGCTTTGAATTAGGTTCGAGGTCACCTTTGAGCCATTCAGTTTTTCAATATGGGCTGTAACTCTATCAAGGTTGTACAGCAAATCGTGTATAGACCGAATGTTTAGACCCCGAAACATTATAGCAACACATTTAGGGGCACAATTGAGACCTATAGTAGCGCCAGTTCAAGAACATCATTCGGGGTCATTGATTGCACTTTTCTGGAAATGGCTTGTGACTAAGATAAAAAGGTTTGAACGTCGGATAAGGAAGCTGACTGAAATTTGGGACTTGGGACGCAAGCACACACGTAGGCCTATGCGGCACATTTTACTGTATAGCGTTCAATGCCGTTTACTGTGGGGCCCATTAGTATGCCTATCTCGAAATGGTCTGTAACTCAAAAACTGTTGGGCGGATGATTATGCATGGGATTTACTGAAATTAGTAACACATATATATGGGGTAGTTTTAACCTTGTGATGTTGGATGTCTTTGTGGTCATTGGGTGCACTTGTCTTTAGATTGGTACGGTGGCACTTTCCTGTAGGCCTCATGTTTTCGATTGCCACACATACTGCCGTCGTCAACAGAATGTCAAGGCCCATGAACCTCTTGTTTTATATTTCTTCTTCCGGACCACACACGTCCCGTAATTTTAACTTCTGAAAGAAGGGTTTAGGTAATTAAAAAAGACGTACGTCCCGCCAGAAAATATGCCTTTAAACTTCATTGGTGTGCTCGGTACCAGGCCCTTGGTCTCTCACGTCGTGCCTACATGTAGGCGGATAATCCTGTGCCACATATACTACCCACCACCAATACCAACACCACCACCACCACCACCACCACCACCGTCACACACTGACAGGCACAGACGACATTAATGATGCAAACTTACGTGTGACAACCTTCCGCGTGTCAGTCAAATAAATCGCCCTATGGCGGAATGCAGTAGGTACATGTATTATCCAACGTCAGACTGCCAATTGCCTCTCTTGAGAGGCGGTTTCATGCAACAGTGAGTGGCGTTATTAATCATTTATAAAAAAAAATCTGCGCTTGACGCTTGGCTGCACTCGTGTCATCCCCATATGGATGATATCGAAGGATGCATCGATGGCTACTGCATCCCCCGCCGCGGCCATTCTCTCCTTCCCATATCCCCACACATCATCCTTGCGGTAGCTGTTCTTGTTGACAACAAAGGAACAAAGGGAGATTTGCTATAAATAACGCTTCAGGCAAGGGCTGCCGCCCAATATCGCCCAGGGCAGATTATCTCCGAGACGTGAATGATGCATCCACGGGATGCATTGCGACAACGGCGAGGATTTTTGGGACACGACGAAGACAATTCTCGTCTTGCTCGTCTCTGCCTTGTCCCTTATCATAAATTAACCATGGATCTTTGGCAACGCAGGCGGAGATGGAACACTAAAGGATGGTCGAGGGAGCCAAAAATCAATATTTTGGCCAAGGATGTTGGAAAGCCGGCATAGCGAACGAAGCTCCGTGCATGAAATATCGGGTCCTTAGCACAAAACCACGGCTGCAACTGCTGGCACGGAGTGGCTTGAAGGATATTACGTATCTCGTGAGGGTTATCGACCGACTGGCGGGCACTTCCCTGGCTGCCGTAGCTTTGTGTTATCCTACTCCACCCCCACCACCGCTACACCTACACCCTCCGGACCCTATCCCCACTCCTACATGTACTTCCACCCCCCTCTTTCCATTGCCTGGGACGTCAGCCCAGTACCGCGGCTGGTGCCAACCAAGAACTCGTTGTTAATGGCTCGTCCAACGTGATACTGCTGCCGAAAATGAATTCCCGTAGAGCCCCAAATCTGGCAGCGTGGTAGCCGCCAGCCAGCCAGACTGCCTGCTGGCGAGCCCAGATACAGGCATACCAGCGCGGAACCAGGGACAATACAAGGACGTATCGGCAATTAGCAACAGAAGCGACTACATGTCTGTCAGCAAGAAATAACTGTCTGTTTGAGTTATCTCCACAACGCCTGCCATCGGCGACAATCAGACGCCTGTAGTTCCACTAGTCTGAAATGCTTTCCGGTCTCCAGAAGACTCACTAGACCTACTGGCAGCTGTAGGTTCATATTCCTGGATTTCTATTGGTAAGTATATCGCATCCCGGCTTGCTCCGTTACTTTCCAGGTTTTTGCCGCATGTCAAGTATGGGAATTCTGTATTATGATTCAGACAATATTGGTCTGCGAAAAATTCGCATCATTCGGAGACCGTCCAGCCGGTCTCGACGAGTTACCAAAGAGACCCAGACTGGCCGAGTGCATATCGTCACCCGGTGCCTTATTATAAAAGGGTCCCGTTGAGGTTGTAGGGGGACGTCCAAGTGTGGGACAGTACGTGGTCTTCTACCCGGGCCTTTATATATGGTTCTTTAAATAACACGTTTGACTGGAACTGGACGTATCAATTCGACGCGATAGAACATCACAGTTTAAAGTTCATCATTCCGCGAGGTAGTCTTACTATGAAATACACCAATATCATGATAAATTGTTCTTCCACCACCAACCCCATTTCTTTCTTCCTTTACCTTGGAATATATAACCAGACTTATATTTCTCTTTCAGACGCCGGAACACTGCGTCGGTTTTTGAAACTAGGCGCATCCAGAGAGGCGGACGTCATTGTGAATCTTGGAGTTATCAACAGGAACGCGTTTTATTAAATCACAGTTAAGAGAATTGGTGCATTGTTTCTGCACGTCCGAATTAAATGCGGGATCCGCGAATCTGAGCAATGCCGATGGATCTAACGTGGTCTCAGGTCCCCCATGACGTCAGAGAGAACTTCATCTTTACGGGTTACAGACCGTTATACGGTTGTCCATTCCAGTGCGCTCTCAGCGCCTTCACCCTACACAATGAGACATTCAACGTGTGGACGCACTTCCTTCCGGTCGCCTACTTCCTGTACGTGTTCGTATGCGACTCCGACATGGCGTCTCTCTGGACGCGAGTCGTTGCTAAGGCGAGCAAGAACCACATGCCGCTGTTTCCGATATATGGTTACTTCATGGGAGTAATGATCTTGTTTGCTACCAGCAGCTTTGCTCATCTATTCAACTGCCTGTCTACAAGGTCCAGACATATCTGCTTCATGTTGGACTACGCGGCTATTGCTATATACGGGGTTACAGCGGCGATAGCCTACTACTACTTCATATACAAGTCGCACCATCTCTGGCCTATTGGGCCGCAGGAAGAGGTGTTTTTGGCGGTAACTCTGTCGTCTGCTCTCATCGCCGTCTGGCTCTGCTGCTGGACGCGCCTCTACCATTCCTCTCTGGCTCACGTCATACGCACGAGCGCGTTCGCACTTCCGTTCTTTGTCGGCAGCGCCCCGGCGTTCAGCCGCTGTCTGGAGGAAATCTCGCTGTTGCTAGGCACGCTATCACTGAGTCACGTGATCATCGACTGGCCTCTGGCACTGATAAGATACCTGATATCGCTCACGTCGTTGCCGCTGATGTTCGGACCAGCGACGTCCGCTTCCGGCGCCACGTCTGCAGCGGCATCCGTCTACTTCACATGCGAGTTTGCTCAGCACCTAGGATTTATTGGCTTGGCGGCTGCGTTCAACGTCAGCAAAATTCCCGAGCGCTGGTGGCCGGGGCTGTTCGACGTGTACGGACACAGCCACCAATGGTTCCATGTTTTCATATTTCTGGGGATCCGGAAGCAGTTTTGGATGTTCCTGAATGAGATCGGGGGCGAGAACGACTGCCTCAGCGCGAACCTGGCGTCCAAACATTCCGACTTCAACACTTTCTGCACATTGGCCGTACTGCTGGCAGTCACCGGCGTCACGGTTGGCTGGTTCGACCGTGTCCTGCTGGCCGAACACATCCCTAGAGAAATAGAGGAATACGCGAAGCTCATCAAAATGACTGATGTCACGTCTAACGACGTAACAAAAAATGGCTCCCCGGCTTGCACTCAAGACCGCCCGAGCGAAAATCAAGCTGTTGATTAAAAGTCTAAAATTAGAAAGTCGAGAATTAAAATGGTGTCCGCAGCTAAAGAGCAGCAATATGTACTAACGTTCCAGGGCTGATGTCGTCAAAAATATTTTAAAAGTATATAGTGTTTCGACTTGTCCAATCGCCGGCCTTGTTACAAATGAATTCGCCAAGATGCTCAAGCTCTTACCAAAGTATTTTCAGGAGTACCAACCCAGCATAACCCCTTGTAAAATTGTATCCTTTCACGGCTTCTAAAGTGATCACGTATTCCAGCAGTAGTATCAGAAGGAAAGGGCGTTTCCTATCTTGTCTGTATGCGCAATTTGAACGCGAAGAGTTCTCATACAGAACAGAGTACATACTTAGCATAAATGTGTATTTTTATATTATTTTCATTTCTATTACAATTTATTTATTTATTTATTTATTTATGCATGCATGCATGCATCACATGCATGCATGCGTGTATTTATTTATTTTAAATACATGTAGAAAGTCCTGTCCAATTGTATACTTTCTGAAGCAATAGACAGAAACAATCTCCCTTCGGTGATTTCATTTAGCAAAGTTTTATTATTTGAAAATGCGCCAGGGATAGCAAATCGACAGCTTCGTGTTGGAAAAAAACCCCTCTATCTCATGTGGCAGCACTGCTTAAATGCATTTAATTAATATTTTAATTTATTCATGCAACCTTATGGATATGGACTCTCCTATACCAACTTAACCCCGTGTGTTGTACTATAGTGTGTGGTTCTGTAACAGCTAGGTGACTTTAATGTTTTCGGAAGCAAAGTACAAACATAAATTCTCTCGTAACGAACTAAGAAGCTTCTGCGAAATTTTGCCGCCGTGCGCTTGGTTGATGGGTAGACAGTCACACTTGACTTCAGACCACTGGGTCCCGGGTTCGAAACCCGGTGTATTCAAGTCTGGGGCATCCTTAATCTCATGGCCAGGCATTCGGTCCTTCGATCATGAGATCCTGGCTGTTAAGAAGCGACGTTAAATAAAACCAATCAACGCAGCCCTTTGCTTTGCCACATCATGGACACACAATATAGGAGGCTGATTTCTCGAGAAATCGTACGTTTGGAAAATTACGTTGAGTAATCATCTTACGTGCTGTGGTTGGTTTTTTTTAAAATCCTAAGTCTACAAACGAACTAAAATTCGCTAATTATATTAGAAGCCACACGTACATCTGATTGTCTTTTCTATGCTTACTTTTGAACTTAATATGTTTGAGAAAATTGCCCGCGAGCTGCCTTAAGATTAAATACCAATATCCATACTCTTGCCGACACTAGAGATAAATACAGATAAATGCAACCTGGGCGCATTGAGTCTATTTATATTAAAATAAAAATATATCTACCATGACTGCGTTCTGCTAAAGGCTTACTGTATGTAAGCCGAACACCAAACTTGAGAAAGGTTTGAACTTCAACTGCTCATGTCAACTCGTGATCTTGATTAACTGGTGCTTCCTCAAGTTTAGCAAGTTACATAGGGCACACTGCTGCGCTTTAAATTGTGTACACTGTGTATTTAATGACGTCATATTTATTTACAATTGACACATGCGTCGCAGATTTAATATTTATACGCGAGTTTTCACCAAAAGTCAAAACATCAATGGCCGACGATTAAAGTTGGGAACTTTTAGTGAAAACGTGCTAACATATTGAATCTCCACTCACGTTATCTAATTAACGTACATCTCCATGTACAGTAAGTTAAGTGTATATATTACCTTTTCTTAATACTGCTCAAGAGACTGCTGAGTAAAACTTGCAATATGCAACAAATAATGCACATAATAAAGTGTATATGTATTAATAAAATAATAATTGCATACTGACGTGTGAGAGAGAGAGAGAGAGAGAGAGAAAGAGAGAGGGAGAGAGAGGGAGAGAGAAAGAGAGAGGGAGAAAGAGAGTAGCATTTTATTGCGATTATAATAATTATAATATACACAAAATCTGATCTTTTCCTAACGAATCATGAACCGTTTATGTGCTGTACTTAATTGGTTTACTTGCTGGCAGTGCCGTTTTATGTGTGATCTCAAACTAGTCTGTATTCCATCCTCTTCCTAGTTGCTACTGGGAAAATAGGAACGACCGACCGTATGGCGGGTAGATAGCTTACAGCATATGTATGTAACGTATGCACCGTTTTCCCTAGTCATTTTCTTCCATGTCATCTCTGTGATCATGGCTTTTTGCTTTTCGTGAATAAATTTCTCAACACATGGCATTGTGTATATTTGGATTTTCATATATATCACAAATTTCGTTTCAGCGAAACTCTCGGATAGCTTACGTTGCACAGATAACTCTCTACTCAGGTAATCTATTTTAACCTGCACAATATAAGTGTCATAATAACAAGAGGCCCAGGGGCCTTGACATTCTCCTTGACAACTCTGCACAATTGACCGAGCCCAGACGCGCAACGTCTAATCTGTTTTCCAAAGTCCTCGTAAATTTTGATAAGCTCGGGAGGAAGTGTAGGAGTAGGAATTTGGAAAAAAAAAAAATTTGTCTTGTGTTTCAAAGTGACATTTTTAATATGGCCATTTGAGAAAAATAGAGAAAACCATAGCCCTGTCCCCACATAGTTCAAATGTATTAATAAATTTGGGCTAAAATTGGATGAAAGATGATGAAATAAAAACGATGAATAGCCTTTTAAACCGATAAAATGAATGGCTCAAATAGGATGAGAAGTGCGTTCTGACATTTTCCCTGTCATATTCCCGCGTTAATGAAATCTAAAGATAAAAGGATAAGGATAAAAAGTAAAATATAAAAAAGAAATAATTAGAAATTCAATGCCTTGCAAACACAATGTGTGGGGCATATAGATAGGTATAGCTTCCAATAAAATTTACCCTTAATGTATATAGCTGTTACTGAAAATCCTGAGATAATAAAGAAACCACCACGACAACATTGAAAAATTTCAACCAGAGGCCCAGGGGCCGTGACACTCTGCTTGGTCACTTGTCAGATTGGAATAAGTTAGGTTTATATGCCTAATAGCCATGTAGCTACTAGCTACCATGTAGCCCAGGTGACTAATCCTAATTTTTAAAGATGACGGCCAAAATACCCTTGGTTAGACAAGGAGTGACGTAAAGAACTATACTAACACTGGAGGCACAAAGGTGCTCCATATATACTGTACAAGTGTTCCTGAGTGCCAAATTTCAGTCTGTTTTGCTGTCTGTCCAACCTTTTTGAGTTACAGGCCATTTTTCGCGACAAGTGCCCCGAATGACCCCAAATGAACTTGAAAGGTACCTCATATGAGTTACTCGTGTCCCCGGGCCCAGATTTCACTCCATTTCGCTCTACGACCAGCCGTTTCTGAGTTACAGGCCATTTTGCGACAAGTGCACTGCATGACCCCAAAATGATCTTGAACACCACAAGGCCAAAGGCAGCCCATATCACTGTCCCTGACTGCCGAATTTCAGTCCGTTTCGCTCTACAACCAGCCGTTTCCGAGTTACAGACCCGTTTGAGGTGTACTAGTGTTCCTGTTAAAAGTTAAAAGTACCTTATGCACACTAAGCAAGTACTAATGAAGCCCAACTGTGGGTCTATGTTGCTCTACGACCGGCCATTTTCGAGATTCAAGGTTGCCGGAAAATGGAACAAGAGACCCAGGGGCCTTGCCGCTCTGCTTGAACTGAAGACCCAGCACACAAGTATGTTTGGAAAAGTTACATAAAATATGTTATATTGGGTACTAGATGCCAACTTGCCATTGCAGTATTCTAACAGGCATTTAGATTTACCATGATAACCAATGTTCTCAAAAGGTTTGAATGGGCTGCAACGAAAATTGTGGGAGAAATAGCACTTTGAAATTTCCAGCTGCGTTGTGGTCCTGCGTTAAGAAAAAATTCAAAATGTCATAATTTTTAATGTTTAACAGATCGCCAAAAAGTAATAGCCTGTATGATTAGGATACCTTGTATACAGATTGGATGAATCGGATGAAAATTGGGACAGGAGTAGAGTTTTAAAAATTGTAATATTGAAAATTTTGCAAAGTGCACTACATGACTCTAAACCAAACTCAAGGAATCGGCCATCAAAAGTTACCTCAATATGTGCACTGTAATACCCCGAGTCCCAACTGTTTGTCCGTTTCGCTCTACGAGCAGCCGTTTTCGAGATATTCCACATTTTAGTCTTTCCCATTGAATCCCATGTTAAAATTTCAAAGTCCCACATTTTTTTAATACTTGGCCGATTGCCAAGAAAAATAATAGCCTGTATTCCATCATGGTAGCCAATGTCTTCATAAACTTTGGCTGACATCGAATGAAAACTGTAGGAGGGTAGCGGTTTGAAATTTCCTGCACCACATGGTCATGTGTTAACAAAAATTTCAAAGTGCCAAAAGTTTTAATTTTGGGGCAGATCGTCAAAAAAGTAATAGCCTATATTCCACCATGACCATCACATTTGTCATAAAGTTTGGTTGAAATAATGCGAAACTGTGATAGAAGTAGCGTTTTGAAATGTCGGCTCCCATAGGAAAATGAAAAAAAAATCGTAAAACTTTTTAAATAAAAAAAATGAAAAAACAAAAGAAATAAACGTTCTGGAGATATGGCGGATAGGCAGCTTTCCACAAAATTTGACCAGGGTCCACAGCAGTTTCTGAGAATCCCGAGTTAACGAACGGATGGACGGACGACGGAGACGGACGCCTGCGCCACGACAATAGCTCTGCTGACAAAGTCAAGCAGAGCTATAAATCAGAAATGCACCGAATGACCTAAAAGTGAACTTGAACAATTAACAGTCAAAAGTACCTTGTATGCACCAAGTACTTACGCCCGAGGACCAAATTTTTGGTCTATTTCGCTCTACAGACAGCCGTTTTCCAGATGCAAGGTTGTCAAAAACGGAAATATCAGAAATGCACCAAATGATCTGAGACTGACTCTGAGCACTTAACGGTGGTTATCCCCTGAGGCCCAAATTTTTGCCCGTTTTACTCTACGGCCAGTTGTTTTCAACATATGGTACATTTTGTAGTTGCCAATTGATTACCATGTTAAACGGCAAAAAAAAAAAAAGGAAAAAAGTTGCCAAAAGTCAAGCTTTCAAATTTTACTACTCTTTTAACAACTTTCGTAGAGACCCTGCCCGGGAGTATACATGAATTTTGGGGGAACAAATCATGTGTGTTCTTTCAGAGGATATGTCGTTTGAAAGGTTTACCCCCATATCGTCCCATGTTAAAGAAAACGTCAAAATTTCAAAAATCAAAATTTTGAAATTTCTTAATTCTTGCTATATACATATAGCTGAGATGAATAAACTTAATATTGACATTGGTCAAAATAACCTTCTCTTGGGCAAAATCTGAAGGGCATCTTCCGTCGAAGTGTGTTGGACCAGGATTGATTCTTACTAATCATTGAAGTGCCCCCAAACTTTTGTCGGTTTCACTTTGGGGGCAGGCATAGATGTTCAGAAAGTGCAGACAGTGATCTCAAATGACCTTGATTAGTCTGAGAACATACAAACACAAAATGTACGTTTTAACAAGTACGTGATTCCTAATAGGCCCAGAGATCGTAGACTATCCCAGCGAATCTCTTGATAATGTTTGGTCGAAAAACATTGTAACGAGTAGCTTTTTGAAAAGCCAATTTATCTGAAAAAACAAAAACACGCTATTTTTGCCATTGGCCACAATGTTGAAGTTTTTAATTTCAAAATTCTAACAACTTCCGCGTCGAGTTTCACAGAGCGCATCAATGAAATGTTTCTTTGGAAAAGTATTATTGTTGCTTTAGGAGTTATAATATAGCGCGGGGAGCCGGTCAGGTTTTTGAAAAATATCTTCCCGTATACTCCCATGAAATCTGGGTTGTAGAATGCTTGCCCTTTCTCACAGTTTAGTGGCTATCTTCCGTGTTTCCTTCCGTCCCTTAGCCCACCAGAAAACTGTAACATAATCAACACTGCTTGAATGTGCCGTCTGAGCTATGTTTGTGACGCGAACGTCTGTCGTCCTTCGTACGTCGTTGTTAGGATGGTAGCTAAGCCTATGGCAATGAACCTTTTAAAATACTACTGCTACGAATCGCATCTGAAAGTTTTCAAACCTTGACTGATTTTGCTATCTTAATGGTTCTCACAAAAGTAACCCTTCTGATATATGAAATTTTGAGACATTTTAACGTTTCTTGTTTTTGTTTTCTTTCTTTTTTAACATAAGACCCTACGGGAGCGAAAATTTCAAAACACTACAACAAATCTCTTTCGAATTATTTCAAACATGATTTTTCTGAATTGTCCGCACAAAAGTAAAAAAAAGTTTTTACATTTTTTGAAAAATGTTGAATTTAAATTTTTACGACACTTTGAAATGTTATTACCGCCTATGGAAAAAGTTACCATGGGGTCCAACGCGAGAGGAATTAGATGCCATATAAATCCGAAATGATAAACATTAAGGGGGACGGAGGACATAAATGTTAGCTAATGTTGGACTCTGTTAGAGTAGCAACCCATACATGGGGCATTTTAATCTTGTAGTCCTCAGTATCATTTGGGATTCACTCGATGCCCCTATTTCAAAATTCTCTGCAACCCCAAAACAGCTTGTTACAGTGCAAAAAGACAAACATTTTGGCCTTGAGGTAAAGTAGTGTACGAAATGTACTTTTTGGCCGTTAGGTGATACATCTTGTATGGTTATTGTGAGGTTATTCGGTGAATTGGCAATTTTCCGCAACATTGTCTCACGAATGACTTGACTTTGCAAAACACTGACAAAACTCTGGACTTCTCTCGTGCGAGAATATTTAGTTCCGTTAAGAGTATTGAGTATTCCAAATACTTGAGACCTACAGTTGAAATCGCGCTAAAGGTCACCAATTAGCGCACTACACCTAATGCGCTAACATTTGCTAACTCACTTTAGCGCACCAGGTAAGAAGTGTGGCGCACAACATGATCCACAGAAGTGCGCCTGGCAAATGACAAGTGCGCTTTAGTGCGTTAGAGGAAAAATATTGGGCGCGCTAGCATGATGGGCCTAGCGAGCTTTGTTTAACGTGTCCATGGGGCGCGACAAAGTGCGCTTGGGTAATTATTGGGCTCACCTAGCGCACAAGCCCGGCGCACATACAGACAAGCATAATACGAATAAAAATATTCTACAGTAGCTCCGATCATACCACTAGTAGAGGGCAGTTATGTACTTTAGTTTTGTCTTTGCTGCATCAAATAATGCAGCTGCCATGCGGTGGTCGAGCACACCATGCGTAAAAACAATATATTTGATCACATTTTCATTGACGCAATATACAAAGCTGACTTACAGACCCCTGTGTTTACACAGAAGCCACTCGTGAGAAGACTATCGATCAATAAGTTGGTATGCAGGTGAGCTACTAGCCTGAGATGAACACTTTCGCGTAAATACCGGGGATGCTGTTTTGTTTTGTTTTTGTTTTTTTTTTTGCATGTAAATTTATTTAGTCGTGGTCGCACATCCACGTCGTGAATTACATAAATAATACATAGAATGTACACCCAATCAATATATACGTGTGTTCATATTCATGTATTGTTTTAAGAGTAATCCCCTTCACAGAGGCCTATATGTGACAAGAAGCCGCACATTCTAGACATGGGCATGTGGACGGCCGGACGA
>JAAUYG010082818.1_pt1 | contig 16897 bp, 19 predicted proteins | sample 7278091 | NCBI WGS metagenome assembly JAAUYG01 (sample SAMN14350201, study PRJNA611818) | marine sediment metagenome | isolation source: surface marine sediment (0.6m) | place: French Polynesia: Moorea | collected 2018-08
CCCCCAACCCCCCCCCCCCCCCCCCCCCCATGATTAGAGATACACACGAAAACGTTTATGCATATCACGCTGCATAATATACACCCTGGTACATATGTGTTACACGCACTACCCGATTGTCCAAATTGTATGATAGTGAAATGGCGTCACGAAATCGTCACGACAAGCAGAAATTACCACAAATGCCAGATATTAAACAGGTTTTAAACACTGAATTATGACGTACAAATCTTAGTTTTGATATATATAAACTGTTTTTTTTTTAATAATAAGTTTTTTTTTAATCGACTGACGCGTATTTGCCTATATATGTATATAAGCCGTGATGGAAAACCCGCTCATACACAGGAGTAATACACGACTCGGGAAAGCCTCGGAAACAGGAAATACAGGCTTAGTATTTTGTGTAACAGACGTGCATGCACATGGTAAACATATCTGGGTAGATGTTTTGCAATATACAAAGAAGAATCAAAATTTGATCATATTAGAATTTTATCATACAGCTGTAAATGTTGTCCACGTCTCCAAAGAAAATGACAATTTGCGATAAACACATACATGTATTATTTTGCTATCTCAATCTACAGGCACCTTAAGTATAAAAACCTAATATCTAGTCTATCATTATTATCTTTCGTACCCACACAGAAACTGCATTCAGTCAGATGTACATATTTAATTGACAAGGTGTGACTTTAGTATTAGTTTGCTCCCCACGCAAACGCCATGATAATTATCACACTTTTCAATCATACAGTTATGTACTGGTATTATAAGCTAAAAATCGATAGTTAGCAATATACGCACATGCGGTTTACACAGGAGCGTATGTGGTCTCCCACCCCCCACCTCCACGTATGACCAAAGAATCAAGACACTAACCAGTTCTATAGTACACATCAAGGTAGAGATATATACTGAATGTTAGCAGATGCCAATATGCTAATAATATAAACTGAACGGATATTCGTCGAGTAGGTCAATTAATTGACCCAAAGTTACGTTATGTACTAGGTTTGTATAATGTAAAAGGTAACAGTGCTCTGAAGGACGAAATTGTGATCAATGTTACACAAAGCATGTACTACGGCCAGTAGGACTTATTCCAAAACCAACATGTACAATAAACGGTCTGTTTGTTATAACACGCACAACAAGGGAGGATCTGCATAAAACACAGATGTTCCACAGGGATAACAGCAGTAGATTTCGTTCTGATATGAAACTTGCATACAAAGCAATCTAGCTCTCCCAAAACAATCGTGCTATTAACGTGTAGGCGTCACTAGGCGAGGAGGAGGCGCGTGTACGTAGGTGGAGAAAAACCATCAGTAGCAAAGATATGTTGGCTTGGTTTACTTTCACAGCGTTCATTCATACACACACACATACACCCAGTGAATGAAGCTTCACAACTAGTTTCACAACTAGTCTTTGATACATTGGAAACATGATCAGCTACACCTAGTAAGGAAGACAAAATATGCTTATAGGATAAACGGCTAGGTAAAACGCTTTGTACATTGCATAACATGGCAGGGCACGTTGTTTCGGCAAAAAATTACCAAAAGCTATCCTAAATTTGACAACGTGGTAGTTTTAAAGGCGCGACTTCCCTTCCCCCTCCCTCAAGCAGTTCAAGCCTGCGACCTCGATCATGGAATTACGCCTTCCATTCTCGTCTATATGCCTCTGCTAACGGCAAGTGTTAGACTGGCTATGGCAAGCTATGATTACACTAGGCGTTAAGTTAGTACGACTGCAGGTTAGTGCTATAATGACTAGTTGGGGGTGAGAATAAAACAGTCGCTGGACTGAGCCGGGGCGTGAGGGGTGAAAAACACCAGAAAAGCGCTGTTATCTGTGCGATTCGAATGCCCCTAGAAAAATAATATTCGTATATGTGAAAGACTCTGAAGTAATTCGTAACATAAATTGACTAAACATCGTCTTGAATGACGCTGGGACTTGTTATAACCACGCTTGTCAATGAAGAACTGGAACAAAGTGATGGTGCACACCATGAGACTAAACAACGCCTGGTGACTGCTCAGTGACAAAGCACAATAATGGGGCAACTCTTTGGCAGAGGCCCGGCCATATGCAGAACATAGTAACGTTAGCATCATATCCCCAGAAACAGAATCGATGTGATGGCTAAGATAATATGAAACATTTGGACGGCAAAGGAAGAAAAGAAAAAACATATCATGTTAGAGGCCGATATTTGCAAATGATATTACGTGAACAGAACACACACAAGAAAGCACCAAATTTCAGAGTCAGTGATGGTGGTGATGATGACGATGATAATGGCGATACTACATTTATGAGATGCATCGGAAAAAAAACTAACGTGATGGAAAGTTTGAGCCAAGTTATTCAATAAACGTTATCACTTAGCTGCAAAATATGTACAGACACACCTCGTGTTTACACATTGCATTTACTCGGTGCGAAAAAAAACCAACAGGAATGTAATCGACCACCTCGACAGCAGCGCTGTATAGCGTCTCTCACTTGAGGCTTTGGTGGAGGTTCTATACACCGCATATCCCCAGCAATCCCAGAAATTCATCTCATGCCACCGAACCACTGTCTGGTAACAGGACGATTGTTCTGCAGTCGTCCACACTGAGATGTTGCTGGGACTCGGCCCCTGCCGACCGGTTCCGGCCGCCGTATCCATCTGACATAACGTCGTCTTCCTGTTCTTCACTGATAATCGACATGGCCATGTCCACCTTGACGGTCTGGTTATCCGCGTCCGTATCGTGGATGGTGATGATTGTGGTGGGAGCGGCTGCACTGCCACCGGCATCCTCTCCCCCCTCTCCACGACTTTCACGACGTCGTTTGGCGTATGCCCGCCAAGTCCTCTGCACGATCTTAGCGCACACAATCTCTCGCTGTCTCTTCAGCGTGCTGCTTATCGGGTTATAGTTTTTCCGCTCCGGGCCCTTTTTGATATCCCCAAGGTCCCCGGTGTCAGCGCTCGTCCCTAGGAAGTTCTTGGTGAGCGCATCTAGAATGTCCACGCAGTGGACCTTCTCATCCTCGCAGATGGGAATATCCATAAAGACCAGCTCGTAGTAGTTGGGTTCGGGGAGGCGGAGGGGGTCCTCCACGGTGGAGACAAACTCGCTGAGGCGACTGAGGGGGATGTACTGCGTGGCCTTCTCGTCGAACTTCTCCCACGTCTCGTAGTACATGTCAAAGTCTTCCTGAGTGAGGCCCTGCTGCACGTCCTCGGTCGCCTGGCTGAAGTTCTCCAGGATCACAGCGATGTACATGTTGATGACGACCAGGAAGCTGATGACGAGATACGACATCATGAAGATGACGGCCTGCGCCGAGTTGCCGCAGTCGCCTATCGGCTTTTCGACTGTGTAGTTAGGGTTGCAGTCCTTGTCGTTCATGATGCCGGCCAGGGCGCTATCCCAGCCCGCCGATGTCGAGATCTGGAACAGCAGGATCATGCTGCGTCCAAACGTCTCGAAATTGAACATGTCGTCCAGGCCGCCCGTGTGCTTCACGTACATGAAGAAGTTCATGCCAAAGACGGCGAAGATGAACATAACGAGAAAGAGCAGTAGCCCGATGTTGAAGAGCGCCGGCAGTGACACAGCCAGGGAGAAGAGCAGTGTTCGGATTCCTTTGGCTGATTTGACCAGACGTAGGACCCGGCCCACACGGAACACTCTGACCACACGCAGCAATGTTGGGGAGATGGGTAGATGTTGCGCAGTGTCCCCCAGAGCAAGGGCTGGTAGGGTATATAAAAGCACGTGTCAAGTACCGGGTTTTATATCGATTCCAAAATCGTAAAATAAACATCAACACAACTGTCAGAGGATAAGATCATTTAGTTAATATGAGGAAAGACGGTACCAAGGACCAACGACAAGGACCAACGGGTGCTAAATCGGAAGTCCATATGGAACTAGGTCAAACAGTCTAAATGCATGAAATAATGGGCAAAAAGACATCGGCAGCTTGGGGTAGACATAAATGTGTATACATTTTAGGGCCTCATATGTGTAGATCCTATTTGCATAATCCAATTATAACAAAGAATGCCGAAAAATATGTTTGGCATTCTTTGTTACAATAAACACACGTGTGATCTGCCCTTTACGTATGTGCCTGACCTTTGAAGATCACGCAGGAACTTTTCCATTACTCTAAAGTCTAGAGTCCTTACAGCAGGAAAATATTAAGTCTAACGGCTGGCTAATTAATTTGCAACAGCAAACAACAAACATTTGGTATCGCCATATTGTTCAAAGGAAGCCTGTAGTTAATGGGGTAACTGATCCTGCGGACACTAGGCCAATTTTGTACCTACCGAGTACAGAAAAGACGACGACGACGAAGTCAAAGACGTTCCACGGCTGTTTGAAGTAGTAATGGCGTAGGCCGACCAACTTCATGATGCACTCAAGCGTGAAAATGGCGATGAAGACCTTGTTGACGTAAGACAGGACATCCGTGAAATCTTGCGGTTGGTTGTGATGCTCCATGGCCATCGTCAGCATGTTCAGCAGGATCACAGACATGATGGCGATGTCAAACTTCTGGTTGGTGGTCAGTTTAAAGAAGAATAAGGCGGCCTTCAGCTGGAAAAGAAATCAATGAAGCGTACATTATTGCTTCAGTCTAATAATATATATGACGTGACTGCCACACTTGACTGATGTTTTTGGCTCCTCGACATACGGGTAATTTGAAAAACACAACGTGCCCAGGTGATTAACAACAATATTAACTGTCCCGAAAAAAAATCAAACAATGTTGCTGTTAAAATCTGTGAGATAAAAGTTTCTTGCAAACAGCTGGGATTAACCCAAGAGAAGATTCAAAAAGAGAATTCACTTTACATTTTCTGTTGACCATTCGCATCAGATTCTCGGAGCAGCTGATGGCCTACGGAACATTGAAGAAAAAACAACAACCTTGGCGGTCGAGAAACTATCTTTTCAATTCTTTTGATCTTATTTTTAAGTCATACCTTTACTTAGTCACGTGGTACTTGTCATATATCCTGGTACTGTTAAACTGGGGCCGAGTTGACTCCAATGAAGACTCTTTAACACATTGTATATTTTAACAACCCCAATATTGCAATAGCACGGTATCAGTGACAGTTATTTAATATCTTTACCCTGGGTTTGGGAATAGGCTTCTGAGGTTGCTTGGAACCGAGTTTCTTCATGGCGTTGTAATATTTCTTCTGGTCTTCCGTCATGAACATCTCCAAGGAACCCCCTGCGTATAACCAAGGGAAAAGAGAAAGACAAGATGTAGCAACTGACCGTGTTTCATAAACCATGACAATCAGAGTCCAGCTGTCTCAAACAGAGCATTCAAGGATTTGCATCATATGAATACCACAGGCACTAGCACCAAACCATGGCAAGACATCTCACAACGAAGTGCATACAGTTGACGGAATAGTGGTTTCTTTACTGTACTCTCTACTATGGATTCCTTACTTCAGTTTACCATTCTAGCGTGGAACCGGCAGATATGCTGACATCATTTGATCACCGTTCAGGTACGGGATTATACTGCTGTAATATAAACGCCAAATCTTGGCTTGAAAAAAAATAATTCTTAATGCGAAATATTATGCATGTATAATCTGAGCAAGAATAACGCGCGGAACCCAAACTGTGGGCAACAAATGGAACTGTAATGCGGTATAAGACCGGCTAATAGGAGGAAAGAAGGAAAGACATAACCCTGAAATTATTACATACACTACATGTACTCTCGTTCTAGGATTTGGAAATTAGATATATAACTTTCTATGACCGGTCCGTTTAACATTACCGAGATTCACTGACCACAGGATAAGACATCAACTGACCTTTTTTTTTCAACTTTTCTGTGGGGGAAAGGTTTCATGAGTTAAGACTATAAAATGAGATAATTAAAGTGAATCTATACTACAATAAGAAACAAGAAGAAAACTACGTATGTGGGTTAAGCTCCTATGGAAACAAACGGAATTCAAAGCTGGGTAAAGGAAATGGCATGTCCATGTTGTGGAATGACACTCGAAACAATGTAGATTTAAATCTCCCTTCACAAAACATAATTCACTGCACTCAAAACCGCGAAATGCTCAACAAAGAATTCTATTTCGTCATGCATAAGAAACTGATTCCGTGTGTTTGTTAGGTTGTTAGGACCAATAAGAGCTTCTTCGCAGAGCAATGTGCATGTATACTTTTCTTGTTTTTGTCAAATTGTCGCTATCGCTGATATGATGAGCAGCAAGGAACTTGTTTGTCACACCATTGATACCGAAAAGAACTTTTGCAGTCTGATCACTCACAAAGTGTTGCCGGACCTAAGCCCATGGAACGCCGTGCCAGAGAATCTAAGAGAATGCAGCTGTATTGCCGCGTTTAAGAAAGACCTGAAAACTGTAAAGGGTCTGTATAGAGTCTGTAATTTTATATAATCTGATGTTTTGTAAAGCGCCGTTGAATACTGTTTGTAGAAATGAGCGTTCTATATAACTGGTATAAACTTAAACCTTTCTGACAGAACAGTGATGTTCGGAATGTCTTGGGGTGGAAACCGGACAATAGATATTGAAATCGTAAGAAAAATAATGCCCTTAGAGACATTGCAAAAAGTCGGAAATAGGCTATTTGCTATAACCCGTAAATACCCTATTTCTTTTTCTTTTTCAAAGCACTAAAGTTGCAAAAGGGAAGCAGTGTAGGCTCTGCGGCCTGTGCATGATCTCGACTGCAGGTGCAAATCCTGTAGGTGTACAGACCAAGTATAGGCAAACCGTTGGTGTGCCGATCTGAATCGTGAATAATTTTGTCAGTGTTTTGTAGTGACGCATGCAATTAGAATATATTAAAATGCAAGTCAAGCATGTGCAACGTTACTCATGTAAAAAGTAAACAAAGTAGAGAAAAAGTGCGATCGGAGAGAGAAAATGTCATCTCTGACTCAACCCACTACATATGCAGGCTAAAACAATCACAAACCTTATAATAGATATTTCCAAGTCATTTAATGCACAAGGTGCCAATTTGGGCTACTCAGCAACTAAAAGAAACAAGACATGGTACTTGTTTTGTATACACATGGTAGCGATGCATTACAACAATAATTTCGTGATCACAGGTCCCCTGGTATCACAGCATATACAGTGCATCCATACATATACCCTGAAAGAAATTTCACAATTGCAGAAGCAGCAGGCTTTTAGTTGCTTTTGGTAGCTAAATTGCACACAAAACTAGACAGTCGGTTGCAGCGCAATGCCAAGCGGCATCCCGGTTGACAAAGAAACCTGTATCAACAAACGGCTGTGTAGAAACGTAGTTTCAGATATTATTTATTATAAATAGTGTATATAAGCTCTGTATGTGGATTTTATATAAATATCTCCAAAATGACTATCATATAAAATTTAAATTGACCTTATTCCAACAAATACCCACATGCAATCGAACCAAACATGTATACATTTATTGTAGATTTATTTGGATCAAACACACAGGTAATCACACACGTTTGGATAGAAGTTCAGTCACTGTGCTGACCCAGGTCCATTCCCGTGAATCAAAAGATTATATGTTCTACTAGTATCCACGAGTCCCTAAATGTCAATCCGTTTTGGTCTGCGACAACCGTTTTCGAGATACAGACCAATTTGCGACAAATGACCCTAAAATGGCATTAAACACTACGAAGTTAAAGGTATACTCCATATAGTACCAAATTTTAGCCGTTTTGCTCTACAGCCATCCGTTTTGGGGTACATTTATTTCCCATTGGTCACAATGTTAAATTTCAATGTTTTTAAATAAAATTAAGTTTGAAATTTTAAAATTCCAGAAGTTTAACGTTTTGTGAATACTGTCAGAGGGAACATTTAGAAATAGATTGGTTGAAAAAGAATCATTACTGCAGGAGGAGTAGCGTTTTGAGAAGTCTCTCCGCACATGGTCCCGTGTTAAGAAATTTTATTTAATAATTTTCACGAAAATCAATTTTTCATAAAATATATGAAATTTGGGAGCTACAAATAAATTTTTGGAAGGTATGCACAAGGAAAATTCCACAAAAGTTCTACTGCAATGGTTTAAGAACTGTGTGAGGAGTAGTGTTTTGAAATTGTCATGCCACAGGATCAAGTTTTACTCCCACAAGGTGCTGTGTAAAGGAAATTAAAAAAAAAATCATTAAAATTAAAAAATCTAAATTATATAAAAATTGATATACATTTTCACAAAATTTGGCGTTAATTTTCTTGACGGTTTTACGGACGGATGGACGGACTACGACGGACGCCCGTACCATGGCAATAGCTCTGCTGACACAGTCGCAGAGCTAAAACTATTCGAATGCAGGTTTCTGTATAAAATGCCCGCTCAATCCGATGTTTTATTCACCATGGCAAACCCACCGGAACAGCATATTTTAATGGCAAAAGTCGTCAACTTCAATGGGTCATTGCATCACCCTACTAAGTCTCCGTATAGTATAAATCCGGTGATTTATCTCCGCGCAAGTAGTACATACAGTAGTCGTGAGGGCTTAATTACAGGCGGGACGAGCATTTAAAGGCTTTAACTAGTCATTTGTTATGCAGACTAAAACATCCAGGTTACATAGCATGCATAGAGCAGCTGAAAGCTTTCTTGACTGCTAACAATTTTCTGCTCGACATACAATAAGGTAACTTTTGGTAATGCCAAAACATGATGCACGACTATTCAAAATGTACACCACCATATTGATGATGTATATGTGGTACTTGGGGAACACGAAAAAAAAAAAAAAAAAAGAGTGGCCTGCTAATATGTTCACAAACAGCACAGCATTTTATTTAGTACAGATGCACCGGCTTGTCTGTCACAAGCAGGCTACTCCGTGAGGTACGATAGCCATCACTGTCATTGTCACAAAAATGCCGGTAAGTAAAACAAAAACACCCTTTAAACACCGATGCGTTGCCTTTTGTGTGTAAATGTTAATTTTGCAAGCAGCTCAAAGGGGGGATCATTCCAGTCTCAGTGCATATGGTTCAAACTATTTGCAGCATGCAATTTAAAGTGCCGGGCCAAAGGCAGACGAATATCCTCCAATACATACAACCTCTTCAGCTCCGCGAGGTATAATTTAGCTTGGCTATTATATATGGGATTTTGCCACTATTGAGCTACATTCTGTCTTCCGTAGGGTAACGGATTATTTCCCAGAAACGTTGGCGCTGAAGATGAGTCTTTTTTCTAAATAAAAACATTAAATCTTGATGCAGTCCGATGTGACAAGAGCCCCTTTAAACATAAAGCACGCAAGGTATGTGAGATCCTAGTGCATGATTTTACGAAAACATTTAAGGGATAACATGTTATTTTATAAGATGCACGCTACCCACCCGGGCATCCATAACATGAAAGTGGTAAAGAATCTGCTTTTGTTTATGGAAAGAAACTTAGGCTTTTATGGCGCAAAGGCCCTATATGGCACAAAGAGAGGTTGTTTGTAGGATCGCTGGTTGTTGAGAGCTAGCAGGGGTAAAGTTTCGCACCAATAACACTTTATTTCTACTCCTGCGGTTAATATATACCGTCCACTGGCTTCCATAATAATGCAAAGCCATTATAATAGTGGCTATCATGCTCAGCCCCGACTGACAGCTTTTCAATGTGGCCGATTATTTCTTGTAAGTTTGATTTAGTAGATGCCCATTTAATTTAGGATATTTAATAAATCGATCGAATTGTCTTGCATGTATTTAACTTTTTAAAATGCCTATGTACTTTTTTACAGTAAAATAATTCCAAGCAATACTTGATGAAGCACCGGCTAACGTGAATACTTGTGCTTGTCACCGTATACATGTACTATGCGGGGGAGCGGTCATCTGAGAGGGTTTGGCGACACCAGAAAGCGACAACCACAGACAGAGAACGATTGGGCCAAGCAGAGGCAGAAAAGACAGGGGAGGTTCATTGAAGAGGGACCGAGGTGAGAGTGGAGACGCGGCGAGTGAGTGGTGCCACGGGCGCCGCGCTATACTTATCTTCTTTTTCTGCATGTTGAAGTTGTCGATGATCACACCAATGAAGAGGTTGAGCGTGAAGAAGGAGCCGAAGACGATGAAGAGGACAAAATACATGTACATCCAGGGGTGAGCCTCTACTCGTGGTTGCTGGCGAACCTGCAAAGAATAATCCATTGTGTGTATAAGGTGTGTAAATTATTAATGGAACCAAATTTTGACCCTTACATAAAATAAGCTAAAGTGACTTATAAGCCCGGAAGGGCTGGGCGATGTATATCTAGGTTTTATTGCATGACGTTATGTGAAATGCAAGGCAAGTCACTATAATAAAAATATTCTGTCTGTCTGTCTGTGTACCGACAGTAAATTGTAGACAGGAAATCGACTGATCGCACCTTTGGTGAGGTGCGACTTTCGTGAGCACTTCATTAATAGCTTAAAGTACCTTCAACTTTGCAGTGTTGGGGACTCGTCAAATTATCAGCCTGTGACTTTTTTGTTACTGGTAAACAATTCAATATCTGGTTACTTTCTCTGTGTCTACAACCTTGGTATTCACAAACAAAATCCAGGCTAATTTTGGCTGAATATCACTCTCGCGTGTTTACTACCTAGATGCAAAATCTTTGAAAGGGATAATATTATGCTTTTCATGCAAATACTCTCTTTATACACATGCTTATATTAAAACTATCTCTGTTTGTGAGAAGGAAAAGAAAGGACGAATTGCAATACATGCAAACAGTAAAGTCCCCTCTCAGATAATCGCATACTAAACATCACGACCATCATTTACGTTGCTGAGACCAATACGCTCATTGATGCCGTAGGTTCCATTTTTTTTTTTTTTTAAATTATTCACTTGAGGGGGAAGGTACCCAAAATTGTAATGACGCATCAATAAAAAGCACACTAAAGCTGGAAGTCACTTAAAAGAAGTCGACTCTTGAACTTGCATCATGGCTTGGACTTTTCAGAGATTCCAACATACTTCGTATGATATTTGGTGACAAATGTGAGTGCCTGCTTGAAGCTTCCTGTCTCCAATGTAACATTAAAGCCATCTGGGCCAACAGAAAAGTACGCCCGCGTTTGACTTCCCTTGTACATGTAGGCGGCCATGTTTCCATAGTTTTATACCCCCCCCCCCCCCCAAGAAAAAAAGAATAGATGCCGTTCTAATTGTAAATACCGCAAATTCCTGTGTTTTAGAAAGTAGGATATTTTTGTTCTCAAACCCGATAGTATAATTTGGATCATGTGAAGTACGATTTAAGAGTCCATCATGTCCGTGAAAAAGCCCAGGCGCCCTAATCATGGATGCACGACGGGGTAGAGCCCAATAATAATTGGGTGAAAATCAAAACATCCACATAAAGAATCATTTAAAGCATACGCGTAAGAAGAATATGGAGATCCACGGCAAACGGAATCAAACGTCGTAAAAAAAAATCCGTTGCCGTGTGCACAGTAAGCACAACTCCAATGTGACGGAGACGCCATAATTCGACCAAAAACTTGACAGATTTACTATCAATGAAATGACTAAAACAAAGCAAAAACATGCAATATTAAACATGAAAGCACATACAGTAGGAGCTAATACGTATACAGTGTAGTTTAATGGACGAAAAGACAGTGTATTAGGAAAGATTCAGACTTGAGGGTCTACAGGAAGAAGCAGCTAAATTTAATGTATGGTAATGGAATTTAAATAAATATCTCAAGTTTACTGGTGGTATTAGGGGATATGGGGTATCTAAATTTTGCATTTTGGGTGGACGCAACTCTAGCATTGGGCGCCCAAATGCATGCATAGGTACACAGGGTGGTCATGCGTGATTTCTATAATGCAAATTATATTTTGGCTGCTATTTTAAGATGATGCTGATTAGACAAAAATAGATAGCTGTATACTATTGTATGCATGCATATCTAAACTGAACTAGGCATCTGGTGCGAGACCAGAGTTGGTTAAACCCACATGAAAAACATTGCATATAGAGAAGCATAACTATAGCAAATGATCAGGGAGTCTTTCTGCACAATTTTAAGGAACATTTAAAAGACAAATGAGGCGTTTATAGGTTCACGTTTGGTAGGTTTTATCTCAGGGAGGGGACAAGGTTGTTCCGCATTAAAGATTACTTGAATAAAGGCCTGCTAACAATTTTGCTTAAACGTTGACAGAAAAACATGCCTGTAGCTAAACGACACTTAATATGAACACCAATGAAGAAAACACTGGTCATAATTTTAGGCTTTCCTAGGCTCCCTATGGACGACGATGGCGTCCAGGACAACTAAGAATTCCTTTTATCCAAATCCCACATATGGGTATCCATAACGTTACAAGGGAAATAGCAGAATTCTCCTGATTAGAGGTTTAATCAAATTTCATGTTTTTGTTTTGAAATGCATTTTCAAATGGTGGGTATGTAGTAGGAAGTTCATAGAAAGTGTATGCATTTTTTTCGTAGACCCTTTAAAATGGCTATATTTTTCTGGTAGCATCACCATGACATACATGTAGGGGCTTTACAAAAAATAAACAAAATGTCGAAAAGCCTATATAGGTATTGGTGCCCCAATAAGTGTATATGCATGCATAATGCGGATATTGATTTTGTTTTTGCTTCTTTGTTTACACAGTATCTACACATTTAAATGTTATCATGCTTCTCACATGCTATTGGTGGATATCAAATGGCAGGTATCACGTGATCGGGGAGAGCAGGCAGGGACGGGGGACGCTACATGCACGACGTCACGTCCCGCATGCCAAATTAACCTACCTCCGTGGCATCGATGGCACGTTTCATGATGTCGATCCAGCCCTTGAAAGTGGCCTGTGTGTGAGGAAGATCACAGCGAGAGAGAAAGAAAGATGGAGACATAAAACAGAGACAAAGACGACCAATAAGAGAGGACAGTGACGGCGGCTGTGCTATATACATGTTGACAAGTTAGAGCTGCAGTGGCAGAGGACTGGAAGGAGGCACAGCAGCGCACATGGAAAAGAAACACACCCCACGCAGCCTTTCTGCAAAATTCTAGTCTCAGAACGTGCACGAATATTTCCAGAGCACAATAAGGCATACGAAAAAAAGTGTAAAGCATCCACCGTGTTTAGGTGTTAGTAGTTCTGAAACTATGAATGCAAATAGTAATGTAGAAATAGACCGACCGAGAAGTGCCATTAGCCATGTCCGCCAAGATAGAGTACTGCAATTAGGTCTTTTCATACGTACAACCCCAAATATGTCGGGCAAGCCCCATCTGTTTAAGTAATGGCATTTCCCGGTCTTACATTTAAAGGAGAAGGAACGCGTTGCATGTCAGTCCCGACTGAATGGTTATCCAGAACTTTTTTTCTAACACCATCTCTGTGGAAATTATTTGTACATCCGAACGCCCAGACAGTCGGTTCTCAGACATGCAACATTATGTACATAGGCTATATTACGTCACAGCTGGAAAAGAGATGGTGTATCCCCAACCGTTTCTTCCAAAGAAGGCATCAGAACCCTCTGTTGGGTAAAACAATGCCATCCACAAACTCTCGGAAATAGGTCAGCACTGAGACAGACGTGCAATTACCAAGATAACGCCTGGACACTGAGAGGATGGGATTGATCGGATAACATTGTTTTCCCCGTTTTTGTGTGTGTGCCTAAAGCAGAATCAGACGTGTAGCGAGAACTATCGTAGACTAATGTCTCCCAACCACCTACAATACTCTATCACACCACATACATATCCTGCATACCTCAGTACCATCGATAGCACGTTCCATCACGTCAATCCAACCTTTAAATGTGGCCTAAAAGTGCACGTACTCAGCAGGTTTCATTCAGCATGTAATAATTCATTGCGGTTTATGTATGGTTAGTATAAACCCAATACTTTACTGTGGAACATAGAAACAGAAGATTTCATTACTTCACATACGTTTCATGCATGTTGCTGTTCCACTTTTGGGAGATGCTAAACGCTGCGAAACAAATTTCTAATATGTCCAGTAATACGTCTCGACACATTTCTTGAAGGTTGCTATTTATTTATTTATTTATATCTTCTGTTCCTGATGTACAGTGGCGTTCTCTTAAAAATAAATGTGACATATCTGTGGATATTATGGCATTAAGAAAGAGAAAGGCTACAAACAGCCATCTTGTCAGTAAGATTTGACAAAAAAAAACCGTAGTTAAGATCGTCTGCAAACAATGTGACGTCACTGGGTCGCCAATCTGCTGACACAGCCAGATCGACGCAGGGTATGTTGTCCGCTAATATAGCACATTCACACAAGCAATTCACGACATCATCATCATCATCATCATCATCATCATCATCATCATCATCATCATCATCGTCATCATCGGCAACAACTAGAGCAAACGCCATACAAAATGATACTACTACAGTAACTACTACTAAAATGCATGACATGATACACCACCACCATCGCCACTACTACTACTACTACCACTACTACTACTACTACTACTACTACTACTACTGCTGCTGCTGCTGCTGCTGCTGCTGCTGCTGCTGCTGCTGCTGCTACTACTACTACCGTTGCTACTACTACCGTTGCTACTACTACTACTACTACTACTACTACTACTACTACTACTACTACTACTACTACTACTTCCCTCCTCCTCGTGCCTCTCCTCCTTCTACTACTACGAGGAGGAGACCTGATTGGCCACGCCTGGTCAGAATTGCTGACGTCATCATCTCCATTACGATGTTGTTAAGAATTATTTTTGGCATGCTCGTAATTAGCTGGTCCCGGATCTAGACAAACAGACCGCATGTTAGCATTCCTGTTATCTTGCTGATCTTTTCTTCGGTAGTGTTGCTAGCTGACTCATTTGAAAAATAAAGCCAAAAATATCTGTATCCTTCCCAAATGAGATATACACATGCCATAGAATGTATTTTTTTCCCTGGAAGCTGCAGTGGTGTGCTAACGTAGGCTGTTTACAACCCTCCCAACAAGCGTCAGAAGTGACTAAATGAGAAGGGAAAGGCACATGAGTTCTTCCCCTAGATCTGTGTGTAAACTCCGCGAAGAGGAAGAAACTCGCAGGTAGGAGATCCTACCTGGCAATCGCTGGTAATCTTCTCTGTACATTTTCCCGGCACGCGTTCCCGGCAGGAAAGACGCGATCATTTTCCGTCTTTCCCACGCCCCGGGATCCCGGCTGTGGAATGGTAGAGTTAGGGACTGGACGACTGGCAGATGAGGCGCCCGGAATTGTCTGATTAGGACAAACAGCCACACGGCGATCGGCTGCTGGGGCTCTACCATCGGAGCTTCTTCCTTCGTTAACGCCTGCTCTTCTCATTGTGTCTGCCCTCATCAGCCCCGGGCTTGCCTTCCCGTGTTGGCATCCGCCGTGGAGTAGTTTTCCCTCTTTTTGCCACAACAAAAAACCCCAAACGCGTGTTCCATCGTATTAGGATTTACGGTAATTGCTAATCTGCATGCATTTCTTACGAATTCCAGATCATACTGTTCCTTGTGAGAGCCAACAAGGCAATGGTTCTCCCACCAGAATGATACAACCCATCTTGCCCAGTCAGCTAACAGAAACATAACCATAATTTAACTTTCTCCTCCTACGAATTTGATGGTCCAGAATTTGATTTTCCATTATTTTCTGACCGAAAGCGGACGGCTGGAGATCCCGAGACATCGATCTTCGTCCTGTAAGCTTTGTGTGGGTTATCTCTATACCAGGGTCAAAAATCAATTCACCCGACACACAGACAGACACAGACCGAGAAAACTGGATTTCCAAATAGCATTTTATCTGGGTTTTACAGAGGCTATCAAGCCGAGACCCCTGCTCTATATCTCCCTCCCTCAGCTGGAATCCCGTCTCCAAGCCACTGGTCATTATGACAGAGAAGATGTATTGGTGGCAGAAATGGAGGGGCAGAATGGTCGTTTGGTCAACGCCCAGACGTACGGATCCTTAATTACCTTTCTTGTTCGGGTAATTAGTCAAAATAATTGCCGCCGGAACGTCAACGTCGGTCGATAAATTCCTCGTCAAAAATCTTCCTCCAGGCGAAGAAATTAACAAGAGTCGCATCCGCAGTCAGCCAATTCCATCGATCAAACGACAATCTTTCTTGATCATATCACAACGGAAAGACTAGCTAGACATATTCTGATTGGTCAAAATGTATTCGGCGGTTGTGATTGGACGAAGGGGTGGTCGCTTCCCATTCAAAAAGGTCAAGGCGGAGATATCGATCCTTCCCGTGCCTCCACTGTCACTCTCTAGGTATCATTTGCCAATTTCAGGCTTAATTTATCCTTGGAGCCCCAGGTCCGGCAAGGCCCCCCCCCCCCCCCCACTCTCCCACGGGGTCCGGCAATTCCCTTTCCTCTGGCTGAGATAAACGCCCCGGGAGAGGGAGGGAGGAGGGACAGGGATTAGATCTTCACTGACTCCGGATTCGAGCGAGACTGGAGGTCTTCACTGGTTCTTAATGATGCAACTTGGCCAATTACCTCCACGGACCAGCCTGGCGGGACTGGCGGTGTCGGGACGACACCTCGGTTGTAATTGTTTGTCGCCAATCGTGTATATGAGAATTAGGCAGAAAGATGGTGGAATTAAGAGAAGGATGGAGCTAAAATTAGGCTTCGCTAATCCAGATCAATCACAATACGATAAGATGACCTAGGACATAGTCCAGCATGTCCTAGTCCCACTCTCTGTCAGACCTAGGACATAGTCCAGCATGTCCTAGTCCTACTCTCTGTCAGACCTAGGACATAGTCCAGCATGTCCTAGTCCTACTCTCTGTCAGACCTAG
>JAAUYG010219766.1_pt1 | contig 16896 bp, 12 predicted proteins | sample 7278091 | NCBI WGS metagenome assembly JAAUYG01 (sample SAMN14350201, study PRJNA611818) | marine sediment metagenome | isolation source: surface marine sediment (0.6m) | place: French Polynesia: Moorea | collected 2018-08
CTTTCTTTTTTGAGTAAAAATAACTCAAAAATGCATTCGTGGAGTGTTATAATGGGTATTTTTTGACCAACCGGGCTGCCCCATCGTGTTGCACAGCAACCGACTGTCTAGTTTTATATGCTTTCAACTGCTAAAGTAGACCACCGCTTTAATATACATAGATTGCTGCTCTATAGAGTCTAGATATGCGGTTGTGGTATATAACAATATGAGGTTGGTATAGTGCCTTTTGTAGGATAGCTAAGATGAATTCAAATGTTTCTTCATGTATTAGTTCTATATATGTATTTTGGTTATGATGATATGCATAGGTAGAATAAACAAGATGTGTATTTCACTCTGTTGTTAGGACTACAGTAAACCCTCTATTTAAAGACCACCCATGGGACCATTAAAATATCTTACATTGCTGGTGGTCTTAAAATTATATGGTCTTATAAATCAAGATGTTCTTAAACTAGAAGGTAAAATGCAGGGAACACGGTAGTTATTTATTGTTTTTCTGTTTTAGTGGAAGCCGAACGTCATATCAAATTGATGGTGGAGCTGTTACCAGATTGGATCTCCCTCATCGCCATCAAACGAGGCAACTTCATCAAGATCGACAAGAACAAAGACATCGCCGTGGTCATAGACAAATGTTACAAAATCCTCAAGAGCAGTCGATGACACAGTCTAAAAATACTTAGTGACTGTTTGACTATGTTTGTTCTCAGTGCGTGTATATACTGGACAGGCTTGTTTTGAATAGTTTTGTTGTACCGTAATATTCTGAAAACTCTGTTTATAGGGATATTCCATTTAACTGTGTTTGTGTAGGGGGGGGGATATCTTTTTGTAATGCGTTGGTGGTGGAATGTTAAAGTGAAATGTGCTGTGGGGCACATTACACCCAGGAGCACATGGATGAGAAGTGTGTGTGTGTGTGTGTGAGGGGGGCGAGATGAGAACTATGCATATTCACAAGTGAAAATTAATATTTTACAATGGGAGGCTGGCTTTTAGTATTTACAACATGGGGTTAGGGGTTCTTCTGGTATATTGAAATCTCCAGGTGTGGGTGGGTGTGGTGGTGGGGGGGGGATCTTCTATTTAAGATGTGTTGGGGAGGAGGTCCAAAATCTTTTTTGCCCCTCCCCTCCACTTTTTAAATGGAATAACCCTTATGATACTTCATACAATTTGCATCTGTTGTCAGAGAAGACATCTGTGTTCAATGTTGGGCATTGCTGTGTGGAAGTGTTGAACTGGGAAGGAAATGAGACTGAGAACGACCCTTCCACTGGTCCGTTTTGGTAGCCTTTCACTCCTTTATCAATTATTGGGACCATTTCCCTGTCAAGATATTTGCTTAAAATCAGCGGTTCCATGTTTACATGCTACAGCAAAATGGCGGAATGAAGACTACCCGATGTCAAAATGGTTCTGAGATGGTCTTAATCTTTTTAGAAGTTTGACCATAGAGTAAAGAGTAGTAAAATGGCTCTTCTTTACTGCATACATATAGCCTAGTAGCTGCTACTATTGCAGAAAAGACAGTTCCTGCCTGTGAACTGCAGTAGTTTCAGCTATTATTCAATTTCCTATAATAATAGTAATATGGGCCAGAGTTCGTGAACTGTTCTTAGAAATGTTTATGTAATGGTAAAAGTAAGAACTGGATGAATTACCTAACAAACCGCTAAGCAATTTAGATTGTTGTTGATGAACAAATTTTAAGTATTAAAAACTAGCCAAATACTTTTTAAGACAGAAAAATGGTTGGCCTAAGTGATATTTAGTTCATCAAAAATGCTGAAAAATGCAAATTAAATACAAATTTCAATAAATTTGGACTAAGAGAACAGTTCTTCATAATCAGTAAAGTTTCTTGTAGGTAAATAGTGGTTGGTAATATTCACCTTTGTTTTTCTGTAAACAGTGATCAAACAGTACAGTTTTATGGTTGGGATTTTTCATTTCCGTGGGAGGGATCTCACTTATCATTCACTTAACACGTTATTGTCTGTTCCGGGAAAGAGGTTTTCTTTATGTAAATAAATTTCCGTTTAACAGCAAAAACTAAGTCAATAGAACTTGATGAAAAATACAGCTGGATCCCCCTTTATCCCAAACATGGTAGAGGAGACGGACACCATGTGAGTGCGCAGTGTTAGAGACAAACAGAATTAAACTCTTGTCACTTGAAAATATTTTCTTGTCTACTAATTTTGTATGGACGTCTGCTTTGACAATGTATTTAGTGAATGATGTGAAATTTAAAGGCAATTTTTTAGGGCAATCTTTTCAACCAACCATTCTAAACGGGTGGTCTAAAGGCCAGTACTATTTAATGCCAAGTATCTGAGTATTGATTGCCCAGGACATTACAATGTACATGCATTTTTTGTGGACTCCACTTGTGGACTCCTAGCCAACTAATGTGATTACATTTTTTGCTAAGAATTTACTTGGCTAAAAATGTCCAGCCATGGTCTCTTAAAAGACCCGGGTGGCAGGTTCACTTAAGTATATAAATGTAATAATAAATACATGGTATATTAAGACATAGGTTCTTCTACTGGATGTAAATGTATCTTGCAAGGCAGGCATTCCCTCTTGGTACGCATGTATTGGTTTTTCAAGCTAGAACAGTTACCGACTGTGAAATGTTTCCGTAATGACACACAGCTTTATTCTCTCGACTGTAGTTGATCCTGTCTTTGCCAGCTATACTTTTTGTTCAATACCTACTTGTGTATGATCTTCTTGTGCTTTTATCTTTGCTTCTTGGATTACTGTTTGTGATATCTGATCACATAAAACAGTCCTTAAGTTTAAAAATAAGATTTTTAACAGTACAGTCAACCCTGCTTTAAAGACCACCTGTATATAAAGACCACCTGCTTGTAAAGACCACATTTTACAGGTCCCCAGGTGTATATTGTCCATGCTATTGAACGTGCATATAAAGACCACCTGTGTCTAAGGACCACGTTTTGTTGGTCCCTATATACAAGTTTCACTGTAGAGCCAATTTTAACATCGCTGCAGAATGCCTCGTTGCTAGTACTTGCTATGTGGGTGCACCGTTTGTCCTGAAACTGTACATGCTGTTTACACAAGCAATTTTAGTGCAATTTCTCATGGTAGTTCTTGCCAAAAAAATTTTAGCCACCGCCAAACTGATAGCCTGTGTAGGGAGGTGACTGCAAGAGAAGAGAGTGTTTTGAAGTTTGACTGAATAGATGCGTTGTCGGTCACCTTGATTTTGTTAAACCCCACCAGGGGTTAATTGCAATGCTCTTGGTGTATGTACTGTCTGTCTTATGTCAATTTGCAGTTCGTTTACTGGCAATTTTTAATGTAAGTTTATGTGATGGCCACAGTGGAACTGAAAATGTGGTATGTGGGCTCAGCCAAGGGAAGAATACATCATCGATGTATTATATTTTGCAGGAAGTAGTTGCAAGCTGTAGTCTACATTTGTGGCCACCTTGCAAAAGCAACGTTTTTCGGTGAATCTTTTGAATTAAAGGTCATTTGTGTAAGTCCTTAACAGCAAGTGTAGTTTCCTTGTAGAAGACTGCACATACTGATGGCATCCGCTTGTACGTCCTGTACTTTATATATATATTCCAGGTTTAATACTTTGGATTGCTCGACTAATTTTGCATGTATTGAAGTAAGCGTTCAAACTTATAACAGCATTCACTTTTAATGTAATTTCACCACATATTACATGACATTGCATGGTATTGTTGATTCAACTGTGTTCTCTTTTATGCTTGTGAAGTTCATCTTGTAGGACTTGAAACATGGAAACTTATTTTATCATTACATCTATAAAACGTGTATGTTGTGCTTTATATATTCTTCGAGAAAATAAAATTTTCGATAAAAAAGACTTTGTGAATGTCACATATGAAGCCGTTACAAAGAGAGCAAGAATGCAAGGCTTGGTCGTCTTTATAATGCAAGACTCAGGACCTCTTCAAAATGACCAGTAAAAGAAACAGGAGTATGCATTTTATTTTTATTATGTACGTATTGCAGATAAAACCTGTCTTTCATCTTATAAACACATGTTAAACCGTGCTACTTACATCGTACATGTAAAATATTGCCTGCTTCATTGCAAACAATTGCTTTCTAGACTGTTCTTACTATCCGCTTTCAACACCCAAACAGAAAACCGTGATCAATTTCAACGCTATAGGGTCCACGCAGGATCACTTCCATCCAGTAGTACAAACAATGGACAACGTTACACCTCGCTTTAAAACCTCCCGATACTTTCCTCTAAAACTGAGTCTTAAATTTAAATACCATACCTTAACACATCTGAATCTAATACAATGTAGTACCGGGGGGTAAACGATTTCGAAAATCCTCCAGCAACATGATCAATGGCAATAATCATAATAACGCATGAACAATGTATGAATATCATGACTTAATCAGTGTTCATGACCAGAATCCGTGACTGTGTGATTGTTGAACCATATTGAGGACTTCGTTGAATCACCGAGGTAAACTTCAGAAACATAGCGTAAATTGCAATTAAATAAATAAACCCAGCCACTGAGCCTTGCATGCGAGAATTATTCAGCAAGCTTGAAATAGTCACTACAGTACTGGTACTTCAATCCCAGATATACGTAATCTTACCAAGCAGGTGCGCTCTTATCAAGGACACCTGTTCTGCCATAGAATAAATATTTTGAAGTGATTAAAGATATCGATTTTTGCTTAAAAGATATTCATAGAAGAAAGTGGTTTGCTGCTTATTTCTGGGAAACCACTAAGATGTACACTTCTGGGAAACCACTAAGATGTACACACTACACAATGACTCCATACAGCTTAGCTAGGCTTGCATTCTCTCATAACATTACCGGTACTTGCTTACATCCTGAGAGCGTACATCACACATCTGGAATGTGACTGGTTGGAGCACGCTTCCAGTGAGCCTATACCACAGTCTGACCATTAATCAGTTGTTTATTAGTGTACATGTCACTATTTCAACCACGCACAACCATACAGTTATAGATAGTATACTAGAAAATACATGATCCCGTCACACCATACGTTTACATAAATTCCCACCTGTGGGACTAAAATTAGACTTGAGAAGATAAAATTAAAAGATATATAATGAGCATGATTAGATATACCAGATACACATATACTGAAGTAAGTAAATATATATATATAGAGAGAGAGAGAGAGATGACAATCACAATTGGGACAGTTTCTATATCCGCTATAATGGTAACTCAATGTTTCTCTCAGTTCTAAACGTTGAAATGTTTTGGGACTTTTTTTGAGGATACTGTGGTGTACATGTAAATGTATGTTACTCTGTTCTAAAGTCAAATCCCCTCAGTGTGGGGGATCATGGTACAGAAGTTGAGTTTAAACTGAAGGTTTCATGGACACATTCCCAGACACCTTACACTGACCAAACTACCTGTATTTTGTGAGGCCAATTCTGAAGAAATACTAGCCCCCCTTAGACCAGAGTGTATGACCATCAAAACTACTCCGGTCCTTTCTGTTTCTCTGGATGATACAATGCGTGTAGAAATTTTGTGAAGGTGCATTTCTGAGGTGACGAAGAGACCTAAGATTGAGTGGAGAATTACAGAGTGAAAAATCTCTTGCTAATAAGGTGATAAATGCCCTCGCAATTGTCATGATTATACCGATTTTCAAATCTAGAAAAAAATACCAGAACCCCAAATATCGTACGTCAAGCACTCTTGACATCATGCTAAATATAATTATACCAGTACATGTACACAAGAGCTTTCATTATACAAATTCATATACATGCTAAAAAAGATATAAAAAGATACCTCCATTTCCCATTGACATGCATGCTCAAAAGTAGCGAAACAACTTGTGAAAAAAATCTTAGATGTCCAAAACTTTAATCCATGTACTAGACTACCGGTGAATTAACATGCATCGATTTAAGTAAAAACACTGTACACATGTGTACGGGCTTGATTTTCACATTTTTCCCTCCAATGGTTTTCATACATTAACAGTACACATTCTTACAAAATAAAATGCACCAAAGTTTTGAAAGACAGAATAATTTTGAAAAACACATTGGATTCTGCAGGAATTCTAGGTCTTGTTTTTGTTTGAAGAGCAAAAACAGCACTACCAAATAACTTCAATACATACAATTTCAAACGTTAGCACAATAATCGGGGGAAAAACAGTGAGATATTGGCATTTTAATGTCTTCGTTTAATTCTGCAAAATAACACAAATTTGCAAAAAAGAAACCGGGACATTCAAAACAGCAGGGTGCAGAAATCTACCAACTAGTAAATATTTCACACCACATGTAGACAAATAAACAGGACAGATTGTACATTATGAGAATATGGAAACTTACATCAGGAAGAAACAATGAATCTATATATGCACAACCAAATAGCCAGTCTTTCTTAGTTTTTTTTTTTTTTTCACATAAAACCACATTGTGTACCTAATTAAGCACCATGAAGCTCAGAATTTTTAGTTTAACCCAAAATTGAATGATTAACGCATACTCCAACATTACAAGCTTTACACTTTGGTTTGTTGAACTGCAGCAAAAAAAAAAAGCTTGGGTGTGGGACCAGCCTCTACAGAAGAAAACTTGCACACAAGAGCTTATCTTACACATGGAAAAGACGTAACATGGTTGCCAATTAAGGCGACTGGTGAAATTACCTAGTGAGTTTGCTAAGCTTAAAATTTTCTTCGAACTGGCTTCAGCACACTAACTGTTGGAAGTAAACAACAAAACACAAACTAAACGACTCACAGACACAATGAATTATGCGGTTTTCACGAGAGTTTGCATTCCAGGCCGGAGTTCTCGAAACTACACAAAAGCCGAATTTCAACTTGAGTCACTAAATCGGAGCAATGTGATTGGCTCTGAATCTGACTTAAGTCAAAATTTAAACCTGCCTATATTTTTGAGAACTTTCAGCCTAGGCTACCAGCACAGGTTGGCTTCTGTTGCAGGAAACAAGGTTTTGCTACAAATTGAAGTTTTAACTCTTCGGGAAGAGAACTTATAAGGGTTCATCTTCACACTCATTTAACTCAAGGAGATTTTCCAGCAACATGCAAAAAAAAAAAAAAAAATATGGCACTCTCTTGAATTTTTTTCCCATAAATTTCATATGCCGCCTACATATGACATTTTCACATGTTTTATTTCATGCCTTCTGAACTTTTTTTATCTCACAAGCCGTCATTAGTTCCACACTTCCATCCTCCACGCCGTATACATGCGACACCTTGACACCTTTTTATTTCACATACTGCACATAAATTGTACATGTTTTGCCCCAGAGGGCTAACTGCACACAGATTGGGTAACATAAGCTACTGTATACGGTCTATTACCCAGCTGCATATATGACCGGAAAAAAAAAAAAAACCCTCGAGGTTGGAATGATACTAGGATGACTGCATTGTCACAGAAATGTTATCTATTTTCTTTCAAAAACTATCATAATTTAATTGCCTACACATGCTATGGCAAAAACATTTTTTGTTTTGCTGTTCAATATTAGTAGATGTTTCTACACTGGGTTTACGTGCCCAATACCAGCAATTTTCCCCTAACAGTTCAGTTTATGACCAGTTTTCACAAACACACCAGGTCACAGTAACACCGAGGCAAAGTAACATCACCTACCAAGGCCTACACCTCTACATATCCACTTACATATACCATATACAGATATACTTTTTCGTGAGATTGGAGCCTATATACCCAGCATGTATTTTATATCACATTTAACACTGTGCCACGCATCCCTGTCCATAAATGTAAGTCTACATATTATTATGCAAGGCTTGTCTTGTCTCACTAACCGTATTTCTGCCAGTTTCTTCCCACAGATACCGGGAGGTAGATGAACTTACTCTGTTACTACTGCTGTCAAATCACGGACTAACATTAATACCGGGTAGAGTAGCGTAACTAAGCATTTATTTCTTTCGATTTCTTCTTCTCTCACTCTCATGGCGGCAACCAAATCTCCCATGTAGTAAAATCATATTAAAAAATTTCTTCAAAAACTCACAAATTTAATACGTCAAAGCTTAAGGCTTCTAAAAGCATCACATACAACAACCCAATATAAAGTCTGTGAGTTCACACATGTTCATTTTACTGAGGATGGGTGTGGAGGTGAGGGTTCCAGTTTACTGTACAACCTAAATAAAGAATTCATTTATTAAACTTAATTTCAGTTTAAGGCCTTTCGCCATACCATCTGCTACAGTGTACTACCAATACATGTACATGTATCAGTCACATCACATAATTCACCAGTGTATTACAAACCATTTAGTATTTTTTTTTAAATTCATATTTTTATGTTACCTTAGTTATGTAAATGAATAGGTTATATTGCCCCATGTACCGGGTATTTTAGAACGGGGGTGGGGTTGATGCATAACCCGAAAGTAAAAACACTCCTGATAAGTTTTGTCTTTACCAAGTACTCACTACACACAAAGGAGTATTGTCCAACAAGGCATAAACCAAACACTGCACCAATTTGCAACAAGCCAGCAACAATACTTCACAACAATTTAACAACTTTAGCACTGGCCAAGTTTGAACAAGGTGAAACCACGACATTCTTTACTATAACTCAAGGGAATCGTGATTAAAGACAATATGATCTAAATTCAACAATGTCGCATCTGACACAAGTTTTAAACTACATAAAAGTCATGTACATGCTTTGTCCTATTATGAGTCGTGATGACAAGATAAAGGTACTAACGGTACATGTTTAGGCCCAGCCTCCGTTGACTTCTACATGTTCTGCGGAGTGTATAAATCATACACTGTCAACTGCTTAATCAATTGACATCATTTAATACATTAAATTGTATAAATACACTGTTTATGAAACAGCCTATTACATTAAACTGTAATACACCGTCTATGGAACAACAACCGCCTATATGTTATTTTTTGAGGTTGAATCTAGAAGTAATATTTTAATAATCTATAAAGGACTATTAAAGCCTATTCAAGGTGCATGGGATATTTTTTTCAATACATTGACCAAGCTACCGCACTGGTTACAGCGATACACATACAGTCACATTGTGTGGTAGAAAATTTACATTCACAACACATTTTCCACCGTCACCTAGCGCTTTTGCTACTAGAAATGGAAAGTATTATATTGCAACTGTCTTTTTTTTCAAAGAACTCCATATTGTGCTTTCTCTTTGCTATCTAGTATGACACAATTGTGTACCCTCCAAACACAGCACCCAGATCTTCTGACAACCGATACATACCCTCCGTGTAATGCAGCTACTATTTTCCCAACTGATGGGCATCCTGTAGCAATCCTGTAGCACGGAACTTCCAACTTTCACAATCCCTAGTCCATGCAGTGAGCTCAGCTGAACTGCGTACCCTCCAATCATTTCAGCGATTTTCCTGTGATCTTTTAACACATCGATCCATGTTAGCTCCTTGCAGTCACTGTTTGGTGAACGTTACGACTCCAACCAGATGTTGCTCTTGAGTCTTGCCTGCAGTCAAAGCAGCGCAACATCTTGAGTCCTACGATTGAGTTGCTACAGCTGTGGTTGCTTGCTTCTGGTTGCTTGATTCGTATACGGTATCCACAGAAACCACACAATTAACACCACAGAGTGTGGCTTCTGAGTATTCTTTGTCCAATCCGGTCCAATCTGAAATCTGGTGCTCTAGCCCATAAGCCATCATCCAACAACATTTACTCCAGGCTCCGGTACACTGAGCGAGAGTCGCACAATCCTCAACCTAAAAACAGATATCTCTTTCTTGGCCGAATCCAGAACCAGCAAAAATCCTAGTTCCTTTCTGGTGTATGATCTGGATGCTGAAACTTCCTGTCTGGCTCCGATGTCAACTTGGGGAGTCCGCCCACGTACCCATTTCTACATTTCTATACAAGAAACTTCTTGGAGAGTTTTTCAGTCAAAACGACAACATTGGAATTCCATAAATAGTGATGCAATGGAATAGTATACAACCATACAATTGTATATTTATATATATATAACATACTGCAACAGGTGTGTGAGAATTGAATGATGACCGGAGAAAAAGATGACAAAATATTCATGAATATGCATGAATGTCATGCTTGAATGGTGATGAGACGTTGGAGATGGCACATTGAGATCTTGTCGGTCAGGAGACAGTGGCTCCGTCCCGTCCTGAGCTAGAAGATGACTGTTTAGGTTGGCAGAAGGTTATGGATGCTATGTGCTTATTCTGCATGATCTGAAAATAGAAGGACAAAATAACAATTAATCAATGAAAATACATGTCAACAGAATTTTCAGTCAATTTCACCCCAATCATATAGATGCCTTAAGGCATCTTTACATCTTTACCTGCCACCTACAGGTCTTGTGTCATCTTTTCTGATCATCTAGCACAGATGACAGGAAAATATGCAATATGTGATCCTTCCATGAAAAGATCTTTCTGTACTCTAGATGTCAAGTTTCATATTCAAAAACATAACAATTACATAAATAATTACGTAAAATACAAGTTTTTATACAGACTTGAACCAATGTTGGAACATTTTAATCTGCTGAGGCTTTCTCGTTTTAGGGTTTACCAAATCAAAGAACCAGTTTGTTCATTTGTTATTTACCTCAAAGATCATATCCTGGACCCCGTAGCAGAAGGTACAGCCGAACGGATTGGTTGTGTTGGTGGATGACGCCCGATTCAACACAACTGGCTTCTTGTCTGGGGTCAGTAGCTGTTCCTGTACCGTATGCCACTGAAAGGTCAACATCCCCAAAAGTTCACTTTTTACGCTATTTTACATAGATTTTATTTCTGAAGTGAATATACCATTTAATATCCATGGAAAAATTGATAACAACACCCTACGTCTCCATTAGCACATAAACTGGTGAGGTTAAAGTCTTACTCTAGATCTTCAATATTTCATGAACTGCAACCTGCTAAATCTACTCAAGAACAGAATTATTAAACTGTGCATGTTGTAATCACTTGAAATGCCTTCCACTGCAAATAAAACAACCAACTGGATGTTTCAACAGTTTTTTTTTACTTTTATTATATACCGGGGTATGTAATTATACATTGTACATGCATAAAGATGTAATCTTATAAGCCTTAGAAGTGTTGATCATGTTGATGAACAACTATATGAGTGTTTATGGACATATATTGTGTTTATGACCAGATACAGTAGTGTCTATGGACAAATACTGTTGCATTTATGGACATATGTATTGTAGTGTTTATGGACAGATATTGTAGTGTTTATGGACAGATATTGTAGTGTTTATGGACAGATATTGTAGTGTTTATGTTTAGATATTGTAGCGTTTATGACCAGATATTGTAGCTAATAGCTATGCCATACCTTGGTACTGTACAGCACAGTGAGGCACTGTACATCACCCTGACTTGCCCCTTCCACTGATGGGTATTTGTCCACCAATATTGGCAGCTGGAACTCGCAGCGGTAATACCTGAAAACGGTAATAAAACAGCCCAGAAATATTAATAGTTGCGTTCATACTGATTTTGTGCTTTCACATGAAGCCACAGGCTTGTAATGCCACAGTGTTTTATGACAGATCTACCTACTGCCATATTTAAGTTAAATGGTCAATTTGTAAGCCATTTTACTCATCATTTACAATAATGTGTACTATATAGTACTGCCCCAATTAGAATGGTACATGTACACGTCAAGGCCTAGCAAAAAGCTTAGCTGCATGTTATTCTCCTTCCTTGCAAGCCTTGCGACAAATAAAGCTTCAAAAATTTATAAGAATAAAATTTTAGTCTAAAACATGTTGCGAGAAATTCTGCTGAGAATTGTAAAGAAAGTGAAAATATCGAGCCTGTATTTATCTCTTACATGTTGAAGTTGTAATGACCAGGAAAGTTGGTGTGGAGGATGAATTTTTTCACTCGATGAAGGTTCGCATCAAATAAGATGTCCTGCCAATGCAACACAAAACAACACAAGGATTTCAGTTAACATCAGCATCTGGGTACCTCGCTTTACTCATTGTAAAAAAATCTAACGTGAAAGTATATAAGGCAATGAAGGCTGACAACTTCACAGCCAGTGCCAAACATGTAGGATGAAACCTCTGGTTTGAAGTATTTCTGCTTCTATTCAATTGTTAACGTAACTACCAACATCAGAATTAACATGATTATGGTTTAATCCATGTTCAAGTCGAGTCAAGTCTTGAGAGACCACACACAAGAGTGCTTGTATCGAGATCTGAAAGACTACATTACATTTATGCCGAGAGGTCTGCAGTTGAGATCTATATCAGTGGTCCTGGGTAAAAGTGGTATGGTGGCTGAACAGAAAAATACTCGGTTTCATACCGATAGGTCGTGAGTTTGATTCCAGTCCGAGGCACTTTCACCTTATTTGGCTGAGTGCTGCTTCATCCATATTAGGAACCATCAATTGTGCAGCAAGGAGCTGCCTAAAAGCAGGTTGTTTTTTTTTCATTTCCTGGGATCACTCACCACTCCTAACGTTGTGTAGTTGTAGAAGTAGTCCGAACAGCGAGATTTGACCATTTTGTGTGCATCCGGGGAATGAATTTTCATCTTGTCTTCGGACTTGTAGAACACTTTGCTGGGACAGCCAAGAGCGCTCATCACATCCTGAACAAGGACAATGGTCAGCATGAACAATACAGAGTTATTAGGAAGATTAATGGGTCAGTTTCTCAAACACATCTTAAGTCCTAAATGACCATAGACACAGAAAAGAACCTGGTCCAAAGAAGAAAGAACTCTTTATTTCTACACATAAATTATTATAAAAGTCCAAACTGAAACTGTGATGGTCAATATTGTACTACGTTCTCTGTGCTGTGTATATAGTGGTCCAAGCAATTAAAGACTATATTAAAAGCCCATATTTAGCCAATTCATCAACATTACTTGCTATATTGACAACATAGCGTAAAACATCAAAATTAGGACCACCCTGGTCTTGTGATTTCTGAGACTACTAAATTTTAAAAATACACAGTTTTGGTACTGCCGAGGAGAAATGGTCTTTATAAATTATTCTGCGGTAGGTGTAATTCCAAGATGGTGGCCGAGTGAGATTCCACTATATATCCATATAAGAACACTCGCAATTCAGGACCAATTTCTTTCTGCCTGATCAGCTGGGTCTTAACTCCAAAGATGCTGTAATACCCTGCATATAGACTGCTACCGGTCCACTATTTCATCTTTGTGGTCTGTTTAAAAACATGCTGTATGTGCTGACCATGAATTTATCATATGAGTGGGCTATAAGCTCTAAAGATGCTGCTATTTGCACTTCCAGAAACGTACAACTAATCCGTCAGTCATTTTCGACATGTGTCATTGCCTAGTACAGTGGAAACCCCAAAATTAAGATGACACCATGGTCAAGCCGATAGTGGTCTTAATTCTGAGGTGGTTTTAATTCAGTCACAGCATAGCACTGGATTATAACTTTTGGTCGCTCAATAAGCGTACGTAGTCTTAATTCTAGGTGTGGTCTTATATCTGGGGCGGTCTAAAGGCAGAGTTTCACTGTAAAGGCAAGATGTAGCACATACCTCACAGGAATCACCGAAGCGGATGACTCTATCACAGACAACTTTCCGTAACTCGGATAATTTGGTTGGTCCATTACCTAGAAAGAAAGGACTTCTGCAAGTCAGATTATAATAAAAATACTATAAGCTGACATAAATGGAAGACCTCTATAGCTACACTGTGTTGTCGCCTACTTCTATTACGTGTCATCTACTTAATACCGTACCGATGTTCTGTACCTACTCAACCTAAATGCTACTTACAGATTTTTTCTGTAAGTATGGTGCCTACTACCTTCTTTAACCAAAGTTAAGGTAAAGGTACTACCTTCTTTCACCAAAGATAATTGCCTTTTGTAAGTAGGGAGTATACGTTCTCCAGCCAGGGTGCATGCCTTCTATAACCATGTTCATACCATTTGTAAGCAGGGTCCATATCATCTGTAACTACATGTACATGTACCTAAAGTAACCAGGGAACATACCTTCTGTAACCAAAGAACATACCCCCTTCAGTAACCAATATGGTAGATACCTTCAGTTACCAGGGTACATACCTTCAGTAACCAGGGTAAGTTTCAGCGCCTTGGTTACGTTGTTTTCCCGCATAACCTGCAGCTGCTCCAGGTAGCAGTTGCCGTGGAAACAACTCAATGGTAAGGGAGGGGCCCTGCAGATTAAGAAATATTAGGCTAGTTTAGTTTTAACAACTAAACATGACAAAACACAAAATGGTAACAAATATAGTACTGGTAATCAATTGTTTTCAATAAAGATTTGTTCACATCAAGATTTTGAATATATGTATAAACTCCTGCCAATGATAAGTATGGCAGAGATTCTGATAAAATATACAACATTATAGTGCTATGCGTTTCTAGAAACTGAAACCAAGACCAATTTTCATGGAGTCAGGTTATGATATAAACTACATACGTGATGAGTACAATGAACTATTAAAAGGACCTATAAAAGCTAGCCTTTGAGCTAAGGAGCCAATATCACGATAAATATCACATGTATCATGAGTGTCAACTGTTGTTAACTTTTAATAGACAGTTAGCAACATGAGTATATCCACCTTAATCATGTTAATTCAGAAGCCAAGTTACCACCGGTTACCCTTGGTCATAATCATGATAATGCGGCCTTTAGCCATTTAGATCTGTGCACACAAAAGCTTCAGCCAACATTCATGGCTTTTCGCTTTTTTGCGGGTATCGGTGGGAAGGGTTTCAAAATACTCCCAATTCTGGTGCTTTTCAGCAGCGCCTATCCCCCATAACATGCGTAAGGCGCTTTTAATTTCAGTACTTTAGACCCCCCATTCCATTACCTTGTATCCTCCAGACTAGCTCCAGTGTATATGTACATTCTGGATACAGCAGGGGAAGCACCACTGGGGAACTGCAGGGAGCCCAGGCCATGGGCATAACGAGGCTGAAACAGGGGATGCCAGGTTAGGACTAAACCCTTAAGTTACCGTAAATTCATTATGTTTGTGAAGGATTTATTTGGTGATATTCACGACCATCTTTAAATCACAAAAATAAATACCTGAAACATAGTTCATGTACCTAGATAATTAACAAGACCCGAGCAAACCGCAAATATTAATCCCCGAAAACATGGTTTTGTCTCAAAAACACAAACATTAATCCCCGTGAGAATTTACAGTAAACCATTTTGAGAGACCAGTGCCATAAAAGATCACCTGTCTTTAAAGACCAAGTACCGGTACTTCTGGCAGATTTCAGTATAAGTGAACCTGTCACAAAAGATTATGAGGGCACATTCTTCTATTAGAGATAACATGCTATGTAGTATCCTCAAACAGGGACAACTCCACATTTTTTTCCACAGCTAAATAAAACAAAACAATACATCTGGATTTGACATGTCTAGGCAGATCAATGCGAAAAAAAAAAAAAACATTACCCTAATCAACTACGCCCCCATTCTGCCTAGTCAGAGTCTTGTTGCCCCATTGTGCGGTAGTCACAACGAGCTCTGGCGGCCAGAATGCTACGCCCCAGGGATAAGTTCTTCCCTATAACTGTCAGTAACCCAATACCGCCGACGTGCCTCTACCAATCGGACTGGCAACGAAGGAAAAACATCCCGGGAGAACATCAGAAATCAAATCTCTGTCATTCCCACTGTTTGGACTGATCTACATCACTCAACGTTTTTTGTCAAAGCCCGCAGCTGAACTTTGGAATCAATAACACAGACAAGCTCCTGGACCAAGTCAAAGTAACAGATCCTATTGGCAAATCAATAACATTTTCTCTTGAGTTTGGTTTTTACTCTAAAGGGAGTTTTTAGGACAATAAATATGAAGCTCTCTCATCTCCCGTGTCCCATTCTAACTGAGAGAAAGAAGTGCGGAGGCAGAGTTCTCTAAAAAAAATAGTCCCAAGTCTGGACTTATTCAAATTTGTAGCATATCAAACTGCTCGGATTACTGGCTTAAGTCCAAACTTCGACTTAAGGTTTTACAAGAACTCGAACCCAGAAATACTCTGGACATAAACATTGAACACAGTAACTACAGCAATGCAGATAATGCTAACATTAGCCGGACTAAAAGTTTGTGTCAACTCCCTTTGATGTACAGTGAAACTTGTATACAAAGACCAACCTAGGGACCAACAACATATGGTCCTTTTACACAGGGGGGGGGGTTCTTTATATGCAAGTTCAGTCACATGGAAAGTATACTCCTAGAGACCTCTAAAATGTGGTCTTTATAGGCAGGTCGTCTTACTATACAGGTGGTCTTTAGAGCAGGTTAAACTGTATTTCCACTCTTCAACATGCGTGTACACAAAAAGTCTACAAAAGGTTTATGTAGCCATACATGGTACATGTACCTCTATTACCTAGTGGGTAAAAGTGGAAACTTTAAAGAAATGCAAATATGACTGTTACAGCAATCAGTCAGTTACATTTAACTAATGTGAAGGTACAAACAGTTTTATAGCTGCACACAGAAGATATGCCATACATTGCGTGATCAGCATGATCAGCAAAGAAGTTTCAATCCCTAGTTTATCCCAGTAAATGTGATTATAGTTATCATCACGAAACATGACATACACCTACCTCAAACTTCGACTCAATATGGAACTCGAAGGAAAGGCCACGGAAATTCAACACGAAGATTTGCTTTTCTGAGTGGTATACTGCAAAGAGTATGCGGGCACAAGTGTGTATGGCATGTACATTTATTTATTACAATAGTAATGTGCAATCTCAGTA
>JAAUYG010058370.1_pt1 | contig 16895 bp, 9 predicted proteins | sample 7278091 | NCBI WGS metagenome assembly JAAUYG01 (sample SAMN14350201, study PRJNA611818) | marine sediment metagenome | isolation source: surface marine sediment (0.6m) | place: French Polynesia: Moorea | collected 2018-08
ACCGTTTTCAAGGTACAGACCAGCTTGAGACATGGCCACATAAAGACCCCAAACAGGGCTCTTACGCGTCCTGGAAATCCTGGAATGTACTTGATTTTTGCAATGACAATTTCCAGGCTTGGAAAGTACTTGAAAATGAAAGAAAGTCCTGGAAAACTCCTGGAAAAATAAAAACAGCTTGACAAAAGCCCTCAATTTGCAGAAAATTACCCTCTTTCTTGTTATGGGTTCAGTTCGGCAATCTTTTCCAAGTTTTTTTCTCAGAAATTTAGAGATAGAGCAACTGTTATATACATACAGAACAGTTAAAGTTCTTGTTTGTACTCCTTGTGTGTATTATAGAGATATAATATTTGTCCTGGGAAAAATAAAATTTGTTCTGAAAAACTCCTGGATAAGTCCTGGAAAACTATTTAATCTTTCGTGTATGAACCCTGCCAAATGATTTTTGTACGGTGTTTATGTCGATTTATCAATATCATTGTTGATGAGTATCGTGATTTGCCGATTTAAGTAATATATACCAATAATATAAACACTTATATTAATTGTCCTCGGCGCAATATAACCCTGAAGCAGCAGCTCTATATTTTTTTCTTAGTATGCATTAGATTTGTAGGGGTTGTTTTCTCTTTTTTGTCAATAGCCTGTAAGTCACGATTAAATGTGGACCATAAACAAGTAACCAGATAAACAAAGCCCTTTATGCAATTGGTGTCTTACATGCTGGGATAAGAGCTTCTTCTGATACTATCTACGCCTGTAATCTTGAATGCTAGAAGCCTAGAGGAACACCCCATATGTTTTACTGGTGTCTTAGGGCCCCAAATTGCAGTTCACTTCACTGTACAATAAGCCATTTTCGAGTTCGTGCCATTTGGAGACAAGTACATTGAGTGATCTAGAATGAGCTTGACTACTACAAAGTATCACATATATGTGTTACTACTGTTACCGATCAACAAATTAGTCCAAATTAGCGTCCCGAAGGCCGTTTCACACCTACGGGGTATAATCTGCATTAAAGACTTCTCCCGTCGGCAGCCAAGTTAGTTTTTGTAATAGGCGGTGATGACAAAAACATCACAGTGAATCAAATTTATACTTCACATGTTATACAATTTTCTACATTTCACGAAATCACTTCTGCGTGGACTGTTTAAACTCCTGTAACAGTTTGGTTGAAATAGAATCCCAATTGTATGGGTAGCGTTTTGAATAAAAGATTCAAAACGTGCACTGAATGACCGCAAATGACCTTGGACATTTTGGGAAAAGAGGTCCCCTATCATGCCTATATTTGCATAAATAAGCCTCAGAGACACAATATTCATTCGTGTCACTCTGTGACAAGCTATCCCCGAGATATTTGAATTTTGTCATTTATCCATCGCCCAAACTGTTAAATTTCAATCTTGTTTCACTTTTTAAATCTTTTTTAAACGTTAAATGTTAAAATATTTTAACCAGTAACCCTTGTGTAGAATGTCACAGGATACAGCCATAAAACGATTGTTTACAAAGAATCTCCAGAGGTGCTTTCAAAAAACAATTAAAAGAAAATTGCAATTGCACCGAATGTCACCAACTGAAAATGACCTCAAAACACAAGGTCCACGTTACCCCATATTTGTTGTACACCCGAGTCCTAAACTCGTGCTTCTTACGTTGCTCTAAGATGGTTCCTTTTTTAGACAATTGAAGTTTTTAGTTTCCCTCTCAAGTACAAGAGTAAATATGGCTTAAAGGCGTAAAGGTTTTGACCTATTTAGCTCCAATAGGGTTCATGTTCAGAAAAAAAGAAATTTCTTGTCAAAGAAAGTGAAAACAGATTTGGATAGTAGCCAGGGCAACCAACATTTACAATTTGACAGAAATCCATGCAATAGGTTCAGAAAGAAAGACTGTCACACACATAAGGACTACGAAGAAATCAACGATGGACAGTCCACGAACTACGATTGACAGTCAGAGATACACGTAAAGAGCGAACAATTTGAACTAGAAGTGAATTTACGATCAACTGATTCTCATACCCAATCTCCTGGAGCCTTAAACGTCGGATGTAGCGGTTAAATGTGCATTTAGTCCCTCCCTCCCTACCTGTCTGTAAATGACTGACTGCAGCATTGTCTTTTCGATTGTCTTCAATAATTATTTGGCATATTCGCCAATGTCGAAATTTCATTTTCTCCCTTTAAAATAGATAACAACTACCGGGCCTCCTGTAATACAATCTAGCGTATACATGTACACACCATTTCTTTCCTCAATTGTTTACACACGTATGTATATATGTGGGTACACTATGGTCTTTTGGGGTTCATCATCATTCGGGGCAATAAACATCGAGAAACAGTTATTGTTCATTATTGTTGTCTGCAGAACACTCACTCAGACACGCCACATCCTCTGTTAAGGTATCAGTTTAAACATTCTGTTCATTTCAGCTTTTGAGGTAACTCCGTTCAGGACTTTATACAACATACACTGACGTCATGGCATCCGGGGCTGCAGATATTCTACTGTCAGCTACCGTTAACACTGCACAGTCTGCCACCAGTCCTGGTGAGATGTACAGATCGAGGGTCTGGCAGGACCTGAGGAAGTTACTCCAACAAGACCACCTTACGAATGTGATGTTAGCAGCTGAGGGTCGGTCTCTACCCTGTCACAAAGTCTTACTTTCAGCAGCATCCAAGTTCTTTCATGACAAGTTTATCACCAACCCCGAGTCACTGGAACATAATATCCTGGACATAAAAGACGTTGACTTTGACACTCTCACAACTGTAGTAGCATACATTTACAGCGGTAACATTGAGCTCACAGTGGAGAAGACAGAGAAGCTGCTTCCAGCCAGTGTCAGTCTGATGTTACCAGAACTCACTAAGGAATGTAAAAACTTCCTTGGCAAAAGGAACACTGACATGTCTGATTGCATTGCCGTATACAACATTGCCAAGGCCAACTCTCTAGACAATGCAGCCCGAAAGGCTTGGGGGGTCATGTTAGACCACTTCCAAGACATTATTACAACCCTTACTTTCAAACAGCTCTCGGAAGCTGAATTGAAGGAATACATTGGGGCTGACGGCCTCAATGTACCCAGTGAAGATATAGTGTTTGAGGCTGTGGTGACCTGGGTCAGACATGACATTCAGAACAGGAAAGACCGGCTTGAGTCTCTGTTGGAACATGTCACACTCTCACATTGTTCTGTGGCTTTTCTCAAAAACGTTGTTATGCAGGAACCACTGATGAAGAATGTTAATGGTTTGCAGCATGTAGCTGAAGCACTGGCCTCCCAAGCTATGTCCCACTCACTACATCTGGGTACACCTAGGAAAATGCAGCCCAACCATAGCTCCCTGATAGCTATCTACAATACCCGTGAAGGAAACAAGAACAGTCTTCAGTGTTTGTTGTTGAGAGGTGGGAATTGGCTGAAAAAGACACCAACGAGAGGAGATACATACATTTGTTCAGGCGTCAGTATCAGTACTGTGAAAGATGCCATTCTGACCACAGGAGAGAGGAATAAGAAGCTCTCCCTTCCTACCATGGACTGTACTGTTCTGTCTGATCTCAATGTGCCACGTTGCAACCATGCCTCAGTGTGTGTGTCAGGACAGGCCTATGTGCTGGGTGGACGAGCGAGCGATTACACCAGTGAAGAATTCAAGTCTGTGGAGTACCTAGATGTAAAGACTGGATACTGGTGTCTTACCGCTGATATGCCTGTAGCTCTATATGGCCACACTGCAGTGAACTACAAACAATATATCTATGTCTTCGGGGGATATGTGGAATCAGAAAAATCCAGGGCATGTTTTATCTTTGACACTGTCACCAAAATGTGGAGTAGGAAAGCGGACATACCCCAATACTGTACTAATGGATGCTCCGTAGTGTACAGAGACAGAATTTATGTCTTCGGTGGTGGGAACACTTGTTTTATGTCCTATAATCCTGGTCAGGACCAGTGGGAGCCTCTCTCCAGACCCAGAGAGAATCTTACTGGTGAATCTGCTGTGGTGTGGGGAGACCGGATACTGCTGTGTAGAGGTAGGGACACCACAGTTATAGAGGAGTATAACCCTCACACTGACACTTGGGCTGAATGGAAACATTCACTTCCCAAACCACACTGCCTTGCAGTGCTTGCAGTTCAGTTATAATTTTGGTGTCGCCGTTGTAAGTGAATAACGCCAAGTATTACTCAATCTGACCATGATGACTGAACTTTGCTAATAACTTGAAACTAGGCCTCCTTTTGTTTCCAGGTAGCATGACTACCTTACCACGCCCACAACATAGTTCTGCTCACCTGTGGCGGAATTGAATCGGTGGCTTGGCACCTAAAAATTATCGGGCGTAGATCGTAGAACTCACATGCATACACCTGCATACACCACCGAATCCAACTTGCAGTCGGTGATATGACTGTGAGTGGTTGAAAGCCGACCATAAGCCTGATTCACCCCCCCCCCACAATATAGTAACTTTTGTATTGATAGATGTCAAATGCCATATGTAATAATCTACATATCAGAACTTGTAAATATTTGTGCAACTTTCAGAGTGCATATAAATGCTATGGTTTGGAGAGTCTGGGGTCTTCTTTTTGCCTGGTAACGCCATGTACAGAAGACTGGGTGCTAACTTTCAACACTGTACAGTGGAACTTATCTTCAAAGACTGCCCCCATGGCAATAAAATGTTGTCTCTAAAGACAGGCGGTCTTTGGTGACAGGTTCAGTTATATTAAAATATGGGTCTTTCTACCAGGGATACGCAGTCATTTAACAGAAAGGTGGCTTCTTATGGCAGTGATCTCAAGACGGCTTTCACTGTATACATGTAGTTGTGTATGAAACCTGGGAGGCACCTTTGTGTATTTTTTTTATTTAAACTTCGTTATTTTGAAAGGTTTACACACATCAACTGGTAAAAAGTTCTCACCTTAATGTGTATGCATGTATATATTGGTCTATATATAGAAAGGACTTTAATATTTCTTTGACACAATTATGTTGAGCGTACATGCAGGTTTACATGTCAATTGGCTTTATGTTAAGCAAACAAAGTGGGGTTATATTGTACATGCCCATCATACCATGAATCCTTTCCAGTTCTGTATAAAAATTGGAAAAACTTGAGGGAACTAAATTAAATGTTCGCCTTTGTGAAGCATGCACATATTCACGAAAATTTAAGTTTGCCGCCAAATTGTAATACTGGTAAAAAAAGAAAAAATCATTTTACTTACCTATGCAGGAATAAAAGCTGTGATTTTGCTTAAACCGCGAAATTGGCGAAATTTCAAATTTCTGCTTTTTAAATATATGCTTTAGGGTGCTTCCAACACATAGTTGTACAGCGAACAGTCTAGTGTAGTTGCCAGTTGTAAATGCTTCAATACCAGGAAACACCACAGGGAAATGTTCATACCAGTATCAAGATTCATGTATTAGGTTGCATGTGTACAGTGAAATGTCAGCGTCTTATCAAATGTGTAACCTAAAATTATTCATAGCACTATCAAGACGTATTTTGCCTACCCACTATAGGACATGTTTAAAGGGTATACCATGTGTTTTTGTTATATATCGCATTTATTTTGACAAAATAAGGCCATTTTCTTCATTAGCGATATTATTGGTCACTTTCATGAAATTATTTGTGCTTATCTTCCCATTAACCACGATTGATCTAGATTGATTCCTTATTTTGGCATGAATTTATCCATACTCTATTGATTCTCAATGATAAAGAGAATAAATACAACAAGTCTTTTAATTGTGATATTTGTTTGCTGGAAATCAGAATAAAATATTTGCAAATGCACAAGTGTTGAGTTTAATTTTTTTGAGTTAAATTTTATTTTATTTAGTTTATTTTCTCCATACATGCTATATGCATAAAGAAGTTACAAGATCACACATACTTTTTATTTACACTCCCAATAGGCTAAGTCTGCTACCAGAAATCCACCCAAGATATGGACAGGCGGCACAGGATAATTGTTGAAGTGTTGCAAGGTATTTAATGTTAAAGACATTATCTCTAACTACATTACTGTTTTATAGATGTCCTCATTTGCCAAGTTGAAGAGAAAGTGTTCCAATAAAACCAAACCGTGTGGTAAACGTATCAGCCTCTTTGCTGACCATGATACTACAGGGATACATTTACATTCACAAAATTAAATTAAGTTACCCAATAGAGGCAGATATCGGTTGGCTGCTTGACATATACACTGATTGGTTGACACTGTAGGTAGATTATTTCATAAACGGAAAGAAAATTTTTCAGAACTGACGATAAAAATAAAGACTCATATTAGACATTGAAATCTTTCACCTGGATGTATAGTCATATGTACATGATGAATCTAGCCGCGATGACTTCATAACATGGTTTAGAAATCGTTTGTAAGACCACACTGTGTTAAAATATGGAAACAAAATTGGACAAGGACGTTCATACATTCATTGAAGAGAGGGAATTATGCTTTACCCCCAACATTTCACCTAATTAATACCATGTATCTAAATAGAATCCCCCCTCAATGTAATCAATCCTTGGTTTGACGTGTTCTGGCATCGGACCTCGGCCTCCCTAACTCCAAACGCATGCCTTAACCAAGACTAAGATAATATAGGAATTTTCTTCTACCAATATCTAACCTATGGTCATATGACTAGGGTAATATGCTTGAGTTATAATATGCAGTTCTTATATAGCGCTTTATCTTGTCGAAACTAGATCAAAGCGCTTTACATATTATTATCCCTGGCAGACCTGTTATATCCGTCACCTGCTCAACTCCCTGGGGAGTATACACCCGCCTACACGCTTCAAGGCGCCACAGGTAATCTAAGTACAATTGCCATCTCTGTTTATAAGCTTCTATAGCCAGGTACTCATTTACGGCTGAGTGAACCGAGGCACCATTGTCGCCACCCGTAGCCCACGCGGGGACGTTTTTTGATGAACCGACTGGCTTTGGCGGGATTCGAACCCACGATCTTGTGGTTGGGAGTCCGACGCGCTAACCATTCGGCCATCGCAACCCGACAGTTATAGAGTGGTTTACCATGTTTAAGCTGCAGCATTATTTACACAGGTGTCGGTATTATCAGTATAAAACTGGCGGTAGATAAAATTACTACTACATTTATATGTTTATGGTTTTATCAGTTTTTCAGCAACGCTGATAACCCGTCCAGTTCTTTAAGTCTCTGTTTAATTTTGGATTAGTGTTTTTGTCAGGAGTGGCAGCAGACTGTGAATCAGGAACTAGGTGTTCTGCAGGATAAACTTTCCCTGAAAAGAGAAATCTGAAAGCCATTACAACAGATTCAAATAACCATGTATATTACGACAATTTATGACTTACCCAAGCTGACACAACTTATCAATTACCAAAAACCTTGTAATGTTATAACCTAAATGAGTGTCTACATTCTCAAATGAAGGGTGATAATGGTACCATGTATTTCAAAAACACTGTATTACTAACACCCAGCTACTGAACAGGGTGTTCTATTTGTAGAGCTATCAGTGGCCTAGTCCTGTGGTATACATGTCCTTGTAGTACATGTCAATAAGGGTTGTGTTTTGAATCCTGTTTGAATCCAGTTTGAATACTGTTGATCAACACCCACGATCCAAGATTACTCATGCAACATTAGCTTTAATAACTACACTCCTGCTGCTGTACCGTCCACCACTCGAGAAATTCTGGTATTTACTCCCCTTTTCCAAATACAGTACAAGTTGCACACATATACACCAAAAAGTACCAAAAGATACAAAAGTTACCAAAACATGTAGAACTAAAAAAAAGTTTCAACCAGCAGAACTGAAAGTCTCATACATCTTTCATGAATCTTTTGTCATGTGACATGAGGATATCCACACAGGCAGACATTATGAGATGATGGTGTTTTAGACTATAAGTACGCATCATCGATTCCATAAAAGTCTGATAGGAATTGGTGAAGTGGATTGTGTCCTGTGTTTTGTGTCGGTACTTGCATTTTAGACTACCAATTAAATCAGAAAAAAAAGCTGTTTTAAATTGAGTATTTTTAAGGGAGAGGTAATTGTACTGATAATATAAAATGGTTAATAGATGATTGATATTAAAGGTGTACATGGAAGTTTTTAAAATAGCAGTTGCTGCAGTATTATTCAAGCAAGCTGCTGGTAATCTGAATTAAAGAGCCAGTTTCTATCCAACCCAAGTGTCTGTTGTGGACCAGGCTAATTCTGTATAAAACGACCTACAGGACGACCAAGTTGCAAAGTACATGTACCAACTTAAACTAGGTTCTTTTTAAATACTGGTAGATGTTTTACCATGGGTCTTAAATTGCAACAATTGATAATATATGCAATGGTCCTGCAATTTAAGACCCTCCTCCCATTTAAGAATTCCCTCCATTTTAAGAGTAGCCAAAAGTGCGGGCATCAGGGACACCCGTCTTACATTTTTCCATATAAATATCCCTCAATTTTAAGACCACCTTCAACTTAAGACCACATTTTTCTGGCTGAACATGTACTGTTACAAGAGGTCCAATGACCTTGGCGCTCTGCTTGACAACTGGAGTTGGTATAACAAATGGCGACTTGCATCAAAAATCGATGCTGATTAAAAATTGATATCTTGGGTTAACTCTCACACAGTACCTCATCATTCATGTATCAATTTTAGATCATTTTCAAGATCTTAGCTTTGAACTTTTAATGTCACTCAAGGTCAAATGTGACGGTGGTAGTGGACTTCTTAGATAGGATTTCCTACTGGTGTTTAATAGTAACATATGGCCTACCTTGACTCCTTTATGAGATATAAGCCTTCAAAATCTGAGTGACTTTAACATTGACCTTCCAAGGTCTCTAAGGTCAAATGTAATCAGACCAAATGCCTAACTACTTATCCTAATGCTTTGATCCCACCTGCACGTGATTTGTGTTCTTACACAAACCCCCGAGTTTTGAAAGGGGTACAATCTCTTTATACCCCTTTCAAACGAGATAAATAATTGGGTTTGGGGTGTTAGGACTTAGTGTAGACAGGGTACGTTGATCGTTAAATTTCAACGTTATTCACTACCTTTTGAGATTTTCGACCTTTACATCTGGCTGGTCATAGAGCAAAACAGATAGGGCCCTCGGAGAAAAGCATTTGTTGTATACAGGGCACTTTGACAGTTAAGTGTTCAAGGTCACTCTGAGGTCGTTCACTGTATCTATGATTTTTGAGACCCTTGTATGCTTCTTGAAATTGGCAAACCGTAAAGCGAAACTGAATAAAAATTAGGCTCAGAGGTAAGTGTTAAAATGGTGCTTTTGACAGTTAAGTGTCCAGGGTCATTTCCAGGTCATTTTGCGACGTACTGCAACCTTATATGTTGATAACGGCTGGCAGCTTTTGACAGTCAAGTGGCCAGTGTCATTCTGGGGGTCATTTAGTGCATTCGCGATTTTCGGCAATTTCTGTCTCTAAAATTTGTGGTCGTTGATCGAAACGAATTAAAATTTACTCTGTGACATTACCTTTGTTAGTAACACACGTCTGGAATGCATTTGAACTTGTAGTGTTCAAGGTGGTTTCTGGTCATTCGGTGCACTTGTTTCAAAATGGCTTCTAGGTCGAAAATTCTGGTCGTTGAGCAAAATTGAGTGACACTGATCACACGATGATACAACATTTGTAGTAATATATATTTGGTGAACCTTGACCTTGTAGTGTCCAAGATCACCTGGGCTCATTCGGTGCACTTGTCATACAAAATTGCATCAAATTCGGCTGATCGAAGTAGTTTAGAAGCGATTCCATAATTGAGAAACAACGCTCTGGCTGACACCGAATGCTGCTTACTACATTCCGTTGAAAGGACCAATCCTGCACAATATGGATGGCTCATGCCACTTCTGTATCTCGCAAGTGACGTCGAACAGCAACCAGAACATTTACACAGGTCAGATGGGGAAACAGCAGACGTATTGTGTTGGAAAAGAATACATACCTGTATGCAAGTTGAAGACCACGACAAAGAGAATGGTGTAATTTACAAACATTTCATAAGGGTATGTGAGTCATATCTTTCTATGTTTTGTATCCTGATCTTAAATTCCCAGCAGTACCAAAATCATGGCTCAATATGTCTGTGTGCTAACTGTTATGACCTGCAGACCTGTCTATAGATCAAAATAATCCAAACTGTTCAAAGCACCCAAAATCAGTAGTTGCAAATTAATTACGTACCTGTGTAACTGTGACTGTAACACAGTTGGATTGACTGATACAACATACATGTACCTGCACTCTATTACTTTAACAAATGCCACATAAAATAAGCAATGAGCATTTTTCTTCTCTTTTTCGCTGCTCAAAAAAAATGATGTACATGTATATGTACCTTGCGCAGGTGAATTGAAACAGGTTTTTCCCCGCGCATTTATTAGCAATTACAGTCCATACAGGTGTCAAGTATCTACTTAATCAACTGACAGTGTCTAAAGTAATGTGTGGTTAGGTTAATATTTTACTGTATGGAGCATAAATAATGGATTTATAATAAGGCAAAGCAAACCGTACCAGCACATAATACTAGGGCACTGTATGCTTGAGCATTATTCAACACGTATGCTCTCTTATTTTGACAATTTTCACTTATATCCCCGAGAGGTATATCATTGTCAGAATGGACAATATACGCTGCTTGGTATCAGGTATACAATCATGTATGTACATGTATATGTTATTTTCTGGACCGAAATAATATAGCATTGTATAGCTGGCTATGAAACTGATAATTTTATTAGCCATTAAAATTTGCAACCTGTATGTAAAGTATATGTGTTTGTGTATTCGGCAGTAACGGATTTATAATGTGGTTGGTTTAGAGAAACGTTTTCCATGCAAATTGTGCATAGCTATGCTAAAATATGAAAACTTTATTAAGCTATTGCATCCACACATTCTCGCGTTCTTTGATGAACTACAAAAAAAATAAAATTTATTTTGCTTCCTCCTGCACTTACATGTAGGTCTTCTGCTAGAGAAATATTTATGACCACGTTAAAGATGTTGATTGGTAAGGCGATGGCGTGAACAGTATAATATTTACAATAGTAGCTATGAGAATATTTTAGATGGGAAGTTGGGGACATCCCGCTCTGGTCCCCATATTTACATACCATGAAAGAAGGACATAGGGGAAAAGGGGAGTAGGTGGAATTTTTGCAGGGTATTTGTAGAAAAACAAAAAAAACCTCTTTTCTCTATCCCATGTGTGACGCGGATCCCGAGATGGACTAAATACTGAAGTCAAGGACACGGGTACTGACGTATAACTAGGTCGAGAATTTACTGGCCTTTGCTTTTTCCATAAAAATTCCTAAGCTGTCGTATACTTTAAATGCATACTTGAACAGGTATTGGTCAGCAAAACAACTAACAGATAATGGAGTAATAAGAGTTGTTTCGCGTCTCATTCGTGGTGAAGAACATGAAACTTTACCTTTGCTATAACTGGATTTGTAGTTCTTCCCGAGCTTTCGGCCAGTTCTGGTCTTCTTCAAGCTGTTGGCAGGCAAAACATTCCACAGGAACACACTCTAGTCTACAGTCATATCCACCAAGAGTTAGGGACGAAAGACGTTCTGAAGATCTGACGTCACACTTCGTGGAAAACGCGAAATGTTGCTGAAAGCCCATGGGGAGATGCAAATCCAGTCTCATCAAGATAAAATATTATGTTAGGAATTTTAAACTGTTTTCGGTAACGTTGATGCCCCGTTTCTGCTTAGTTCTATATTCATCTGTTTTCTTCTGGAGTGACAACAGACTATGATACAGCCCCGCATAATTCTCTAGTTTAATGAAAAAAATATTAATATTTTTTCTATCAAAATCACCTCGATAAATCTAAGATCAAAATTACGTCCAAGTGCACCTAATAGATATTCCGGACCGCCAAAGTTTCGTCTAAATGCGCAGTAACTTCCAAGTTACATCCTGATATTCAATTATGTTCGCCGAATGTTGCAGAAAGCTTTGAATGTCCGGAAAGAATCACAACTGTGTTGGAGTAGCGTCTTGATCGAATGACTGGCTTATCGCGACTTGAACAAGGTTTACCAAGCCCAATGGCTTGGTCTCTGAACAAAGTCGTGTATGTAGTTGTTAGTGTGCATGTACTAGACCCGTCTTGTGCTAGTCCAACCCGCGGCCAGTCTTTATTGTGCTAGCTAGCGCACCAAAACACCATGTCACGGATAGGCAGTGATTTCATAACCCAGTCCACTTTCCTGGCTCCAAGTCTGCCAGTCGGTCTTTCACTCTTATGTGCTGTGCGCTAAGCAGATCAGCAGAATCTGAAATCTTAACGTCTTTTATTTGACACAGCCGGGGATCGAGAACCAACCTCCCGCATGCCAGGAGAATGCTCCATCAATGCACTACCCGGTCTCGGTCAAAAAGGGAATGAAAAATTAAAATTCAAACTGTCTAAGTTAAATTTGGTTACAATGCATTCGACGGTTACTGAGAAGCATATTTTAGGGACTGACGACGACGATTAATGACAGACGCCTGCATGAAGACTAGTCCTGCTGTGTAAACATTAACAGAGCTGATGACCTTGAAAATTCTCTGGTCAAAAGTGAACTAAATGTACACAGTGTATAAATCCCTGCTCCAAATTTTCATCCCTTTCTCTGTACAAACAGCCTTTACTCGAATAGTCAACATATTTTGTTTTCCCATTTACTCGCATGATAAATTAAGGAGAGATAAATAAGAAAACACCAGAGGCCCGGGGGTTTTGACGCACTGCTTGGTCACTTGCCAGACAGGAACAAGTTAGATTTAAATGCCTACTAGCCGTATAGCTACTAGCTAAATAGCTACATGTATGTAGCTGAGGTGACCCACATAATCCTGTCGAAAATCAGAAATTCACGGAATAACCTCAGAATGACATAAACACTTAACTGTCAAAAGTACCCTGCATACACTGAATACTTACCCCCAGAGGCCCATATTTCCATCCGTTTCGCTCTACAACTAGGCTTTTTCGAGATACAGGGTTGTCGAAAATCGGAAATCACAGAATGACCCCAGGCTGATATTGAACAATTAACTGTCAAAGGCACCCTGTATACACTGAATACTTACACCCAAGGCCCAAATTTACATTCGTTTCGCTTAGAACCAAACGTTTTCGAGATGCAAGTTTATCGATCAAAACTTGGAAATGCACCGTTTGATCACAGGCTGACCTTGAACATTTAAAAAGTTCATACATTTTGCTCCATATATATTCGAGATATATGTTGCATAAAATTGGAAATGCACGGAATGACCTCAGAATGATCTTGAAAACTTAACTATCAAAAGTACCCTGTATACAGTGGATACTGTGCCCCCGAGGTGCATTTTTTATCCGTTTCGCTCTATGACCATGCGTTTTCAGGATATAAAGTTATCGAAAATTGGAAAAGCACAGAATGACCTCAGTCTGACATTGAACACTTAACTGTCAAACGTAGCCTGTATACACTGAATACTTACCTCTGAGGCTCACGTTTCACCCCCGTTTCGCTCTACGGTGGCTCCATTTTGAGTTAATTGCAGTTTTGATTTTCCTATATGTTAGAATGGTGAACGTGAAATTTCCAGAAAAAAAATAATTAAAAATCGGAAACTCGAAATTTCAAAAAATCCGAAACAGTACTTTAGTAAGGACCACTGAATAGAAAATTAATGAAAAGTTTGAAATGAGTGAAGGCGATTTGAAGAAGTAGCCTTTTGAAGTGTTTTGGTCCCATAGGGTCCCGTGTTAACGAAAAGGAAAAACAGTCGTGAAAAATTGAAAACGCATTTTTTCTCTAAAAATTAAAAGAACAAAAATCTTTGCGTATGGCCCAGGGGAAGCAACAGCTGAAAATTTGAAAGAAATCCGCCCAATAGGACACGGACGACTGCCAGATCAGCATACCATGAACTCTGCTGACTCAGTCAAGCAGAGCTAAACTGTCAAAGAGGCGTTCAGTTCCCTTTTTTGTGCCAGAGGCTATATTCACTAATAGGTTCCGAACACCCTGTCAGAGAGTACATGTACATCTGTTGCCTCTGGGCATTAAAAGTATCCGGATTTTTTTTATTATATCCTTATTTATTATGAATAAACTTAGCCCTTAAATATGCAACCTTTCGTTAGGAGTTACACAATTTATACTCAGTACTACACATTAAGCTTGAGCATCAGCGGCAGGAACGGATCGATGAATTCAGGTATTTCAATCCGAATGCTAAATTCCAGTCATACTGAAACGGCTCGGCCTAGCCTGGCTATAGCAGCGGGTAGTGGAAACCCAATAAGAACAAGCAAGTAAACCGTGAGAAAGGTATTTAAGCAAATATTCCGGTTAATGATGCTCGATTGATCGTTCAAATACAGTACACAGACGGTGCGTTTAAATCGATTTGAAGGTACCAATAATCTGAAAGTGGCGTGTATTTGCAGTTGTGCTTGGCTTTTTGTACAGTGAATCAATACAAATAGTGCTTAATGACATATATTCAGAAGACGAAATGTGGTCTGCGCTGCAAATCCACTGGAGCGGGATGTCAATGTTTACCGAACACAGGGTTTGTGTCCGTGGAATAACATGATGTGATCAACTGAACTGGTATTGCTGTGGGCATTAGGTTCAATAGGTTGCCATTACCAACAGTGATAGGGCAGCATTGGTGTGCAGACTTCAACTACGGATTACAGAAGGCTGGACAGGCGACTTACTGTACGTTTATTAACCAAATGTGAAGATTTTGAATGAATAAGTTTATTTTTATTAAAATTGTGTTCTTAGTTTGCCGTGATTGAAGGAATGTTGCATTTTGCCTAGCCGTGAAGGACCCTTATCTGGCCGATAGCGCAAGTAAAAGCAGATAGTCACTTGGAGCTACATTTTACGTCACCAGTGCTGTTTAGAGCTACCAGGATTGAAATATGGCCGTGCAACACTGTATTTATGATAAAAACTCAAGAGCCTGAAGGTCAATGAGTTACAAGTTGCTCCCAAACCTAAAAGTGCTTCATTACTATTTTGCATTTTAAAAAAAACTGCAATACGGCAGCACCCAATAGGAATTATAGCCATAACTTAAATTACATTTAATTCTATGACAATTATATGTAAAGCAAGGATTGCACGTAGAGCGCCACGGGGCAATATGCTAAAGCAGTCAAATCATTTCCGACATTCAGTTCACGTACGAATTACCGGCTATACACTTCTGGGACACAATTTCTCGAAGTTTACTTTTTCAGACGCTATATATGCTGCATGTAATGGTCCAGATAAAAATTAAATCGCATTGAACGTTTTCAAACGGATTGTATTCCGTGACCTCAGTCTTGCAGGTGGTAAAATTGGGTGTACCATTGCCGCATGTTCAATGGTGATAGCAGTTTGCTGTAACAAATCTGGGGTAATTGCAAAGCTGATCAGTGATACAATGTCATATGTCAAATTTGCATAGTTACTCTTACTTGTCTGTTTGAGAAAATTGGACCTTTTTTATTCGCATGTATGGATTTATGTTAAATATTATGTTATTAGATTCGTTTCCCTAAAGGCTAAAATAATAGCACAAATGAATCAGGAAAACAGATCGACCTGAGCTTCCAGTGAATTTATTTGTCAACGTCGCTCGTGTCACTAGCGTAACCAGTGGTGGGAATGGGCTCCTGCTCAGTGTTACAAAAATAATTATCTCATGATCACAGTGTTGATCATTGGTCCTTCTTATTTTAGGCAATGTAGGGTATACCGTTTAAAGTCAGTGTTCCACCCTTAAACAACGCCATTTGTTGTAAACGGAAACATTGGGCAATCTGTGCTTAGATAAAGAAATCAAGACTACACCCCCTCCTCTTTGGGGCATCTTTAGTTGGCGCGTTGTCCACTAGCTTCTAGCTAGCCGTAAACATACAAAGCTCTCTGACGCATACGCTGAACTTTCCGCTCTTCGTTGTATGCGTGGCTCCGGAATGAATAAAAGTTCACTTCCTCTACCGGCGGCGAGCATCCCACTGTGACCTTGGGGTTGCTGAATGTCTTATAAACCTCCAACCATATATATCCTTTATATATATATGAAAATCGATCTGTCGTAGGATATGAATTGGGGTCATCGGGTGTGATAAATGCTTCTCCAAAAAAAGGCATCTTTCGTAAAGCTACCCCTTCAGGTTCCAAAAATACTCATGGCCAGACTGACATATTATCGTTTAAAAACGATACCCCGAGTTTGCCATTTAACGGTAACCAAACTCGTACGAAGTTGACGCGTTATTACAAGCAGAAGGTCATCAGGTTCAAAGTGACCAAGTCCCTTTCCAGAGTGCGTATTGTAATTCCATGACGCTCCTTCAGAATAGATATGATATGATCTCATGATTATGCAAGCCTTGAAGGAAATAAACCTTCATAAAATGGTGTAGGGTATCCATCCGTGAAGTGATGTGTATGATGTCGAGATAGAAAAACTCATGCCTATTTCATGTATGTATTTAACTGTCAACAATTCTAATCACGGTTTTGGATCGATCGGATGGATGGATGGATGAATCAGGCTTATAGTCGGCTTTCAACCACTCATGGTCATATCACCGAGTGCAAGTTTGTGTGTATGTACTGGACCCGCCTTGTACTAGTCAGACCTGCGACCAGTCTTTATAGTGCTAGCCCACTGAAAGACCACCCCACGGGTAAGCAGTGATGTCCCAACCCAGACCATTATTCTGACTCCGAGCCGGCCAGACGGTCTCTAACTCTTTGGTGCTGAGCGCTAAGCAGAGCAG
>JAAUYG010216888.1_pt1 | contig 16889 bp, 13 predicted proteins | sample 7278091 | NCBI WGS metagenome assembly JAAUYG01 (sample SAMN14350201, study PRJNA611818) | marine sediment metagenome | isolation source: surface marine sediment (0.6m) | place: French Polynesia: Moorea | collected 2018-08
CTAAATTATGTAATAAATGTACTTATATCTTTTTTGTTTCTAAAGATATAAACACATGGCATGGATTCTATTCAATGGTACTCAGGTACATGTTCATGACTACCGTATTACCATTTAGCATGTTTAGGTTTATGTGAGACATTAGCATGATTAGTGTTGATTTTAGGTTGGAAATATAAAATCCCACCATATACACATCTTTACTGGGAAGCTGACTTATTCACCTACAGCGATCACCACATGCATCTTACAACCACCCGTTCACTCCCAAAATACCCCTGAAACTGAAGGTGCTCTCAAAATGCCAGGACGTTGATGATGTTTATATTGAAAATATCAGTGAGGTGCAACTGATGACCAGTCGTAAAATGGAGGGATTTCTTACATGGAGGGGTCTTAAATCACTAGGGACCACTGTGTAGCACTAACAACAATCGGAATCCATGAGTATTAATAATCTACACTTTCAGAGAGTATAAAGACTCACACATTAGCGGGGTCTATGCAAAATTGATATATATACATTACACACACAACATACGGAAACAGAAGATTATAAAGACAGTTTTTTTTTCATGAAAATTGCCTAATTTCAGGCACACAAAATTTATTATCAATTTTAGGTGAAAACTCTGTGCTGTGAAGTTATCCTCAAGGACACTGGCCAGTTAATTATGCCCGGTCTACAGTGGTCTAGAGAGACTGATTCTACCAGATACCCCTCACAAAAAAATCACTCTCAAGCCTCAAGGGCACAGCAATCAGCAGATAATGAGGAAAGATGAGCTAACCCCATGTGGGTTCTGACAGTTTTCCTGTGGTCTTGGAACCAGGTAGGTAGAAATGTACAGTGGGACCTTCCTGAAGAAATGATGGCCAATAAAACAACTTCAAGGAATGGAGAGGTACCCAGAGCTCACAAACAATAGCCAAACCTGTCATTAAGTCATTAGGCCACCTGTCTTGAGACAATATTTTATGCTATACAGGGGTCAGCGTTGTCCTTCAAGAGAGGGTTCACTGTATCACCAGACAGGGTAGAGCACAAGGTGTTACACCAGGGATCTGTAATCACCATGATCACCACCCATAGCATTATGAGATGAAAGACTAGCCAGGGAGTAATCCCTGAGCCACACACCACGCTGTACCAGGCAGTGGTACCAAGCAGCAGAAACCTGTGGATGAACCCAACAATCATCCCCCAACAACTCCCTAGCTCCTTCTCCCTTCCCACAGGTTCTATTAATCTAGGTAGCACCTTCTATTGCCAAATTGAAATGTTGCCAGATGGTTCTCCCTGGTTTCACCCAAAAAAAATTTCTCCTGTATGCATGCACAGATACATGTGCATGTACAATAGTAGCATGTTCAAAATATGTTTTGGGAGTGAATGTTTTTGGACTCTGGAACCATAATTTCTGACGAAACATTCTACACGCAGAGTCAAATAATGGTGCACCATTATTTGACTCTGTGTGTAGAATGTTTCGTCAGAAATTCAAAATATGTATATGCATTCTGCTTAATACATGTAACTCTGTCCACATTAAAGACAGATGTTAGACATGTTAGAGATGTCCTGTGGTGAGTCTGTCAAAAGCATTCACAGCGCAACACCACATGTACTCTAACACATGTAACAAGTGCCTTTAGAAAGGGTCGGTCCACTGTCGCATGCTCTCTATTGGTGGGCACTCAGCACACTCAGCTGATTACCATTATTAGAAGGCATATTCTCAACTAATTCTGACACTATTAACTCATCTATTACTATGCAAACCTGTAAAACCGGTCTTGAGAGACCACTGCTGCGAGACCACCTGTCTTGAAGGACTACACATTCCTGGAAGGTCTCACATTTCGATGCAAATGCCACCTGTCCCGAGACCATATTTTTATGGCCAATGGCAGTATTTCAAGATGGGTTCTACTGTATTAATAATTCTTCTGACCAAAGGCTTAGCCTAGTTCACATAGCCAGATGAGTCAATGACTCAATGTACATTGGAGTTTAGTTAGTATGTTGTACATGTACAACGTACTCAATCAAAACTACCATCGTATATCATGTATATGTTTAATGTCCTTACATGTATTTCTTTTATGACACATTTTTTAAGACTGTCTTTAAGTTCAGATTTAATGCAAACAACACAAACAGATTTAGCATGTCACAAAATGACTATTTCTAGCACTGAATGCCAGGTAATAGCCTGGAAGTGGGATGCCTGGACTACATTGTACAAGGCAGACATTGTAACAATGTAACTACCCCTGCATGCACATGTAGTTAACCCCACAGCAACAACAGGAAACACAAGTAATCAATTCCGATGTCTATTTCATGGTAATGTGACTTAGTACGTGATTTTTTTTTTTTTTTTGGTGTGTGTGTTTTTCTATCCTATGAACCATAATGTGACCATTTATACCAAACCTGATAACATGCTTGGGGAACCAAGCGCTTCGGGAGAGACATTTAGATCTGCTGTAGCAGCTCAAAATGACAAATTTACCCAATATATCTTGATGTGAATGCATTATTTTCCCTGACTGCAACCCGTCTGACCCCATGTTCTGCACGATTTAGCCAAAATCATATGGAAATTGCCTATTAGCCCTAACAACAAGAGACCCTGGCTTCAGTGAAATGAAGACTCCAGTAAATCCCCCCCCCCCCCCTCCAACTCATGATGGCAGTTTGGACTCCCCATTCCCCAACTCCTTTCCTCCGAGTCCACAGATTCCGACCACTGGCTCTGAGGAATATTCTTCTTCCTAGGAGAGTGCATAAGGGCTCATTTACTGCCTAATCTATGGCTTATGTGGACTGGCAGGTGTCCATTCCAACACCGCCAGGAGAGGGATTAATTAGCTACATTACCCCCATGGCAGGGACAGAGAGGTATTTCCGGAGGGAAACTGGACATGTGGGGGATATGTCCCAAGGTGATGGGAGCTAATCTGGGGGTTTGATATTGATCTCAAAGTCAAGTACTCGTCCAGAAATCTTTCACACAGGCTGCAAAGACATCAGTAATTACAGTACTATATGCAGCCCAAATGTAACATTACACTAATTAAGCCGCCTGAGTTTCTGGTCACATTAGAGAAGATATAGTCACCGAGAGACGAGAATGGAAATGCATAGCTGTCTTGAAGTCACTCAATTTTCTGAACCTAAAGGCGGATTCTAAAAATTCTCACTTGTGACTATGTACATGAGCTTACATGTACTTATGGAAATGTGAGATATAAATCACAACATTACACTGGTCCCTCTCTTAAAGGTCACGGTCACACTCTCTAGAGAGGACACCCCTCTATAAAGGACACAAGTCTTGGCAGTAAGTCCTATGTAGTTACCTATGTAATACTCTCTCTCATCAAAGGACACCTCTGTAATAAGGACAGAATTGTTTGGCAGAAGGGGTGTCCTTATTAGTGGGGGACTACTGTAACAAGTGTTCCAAAATTCGAAACAGCATCTACACGTTTAAAATTTTTATACCACTGTCCATGCTAACCAAATATAACTTCCACATTCCAACAGAGTCCCAGAAATTAACTTCATATTTTACTCAGTACTTGGTCATCTACATTCCACTGCTGACCCATTCTCCCTCTCGACCCCTACCCTTGTCACCGAGGAGAGCACTTGTCCCCTGTCCTGTGACAATCTTATTTTGGCGGAGGCTCTATCGGGGACAAGCAGATTATGGGCCAGACCTTAGTATATCTCATTACTTGCTAAGTGACACTAAGAGTCATTTTGGGTGCCCCATCCAGCGTTCATTCCGTGTATACCCTAAACAGACCCGCTCTAAAACCGGATTAGGCCCCAGCGTGCCCCGGTCAGGTGAACCCCATAGTGGAAACAGCAATTTACCATATTACATCGGTCAATTCAATCTCTATCAATAATGCATTTGTCCCAAATGGCCCATAGGACTGCCATGTTTGTGGTGTAAAAACATATAGGATGCTGCTGCTGGTGTTGCTGCTGCTAAGAGCACAGCTGTATGTACTCGGCTAGTGTTTGATGACATAGAGGTACTAGCAGCTCATTTCTGAAAATTTTCGAATGGCAAAACATCAACCTTTGCATATATATTAATCAACTATCATTGAAAAGAAAGAGTAATTAAGGGGCCCCAAATCCAATGGTTCTCAAATTAGTAAAACACAACATTCATAATGCTCTGAATACAAGTATCCTGAACATTGATAATGGAACGTGTGAAAGCTATGAAACAATTTTAGAAAAAGTAAAATGCCAAACACTTTTGAGGCTTTCAGGAAAAACAATCATGATCTCTCAAATCTTGCAGTAAAGTTTGGAAGGCCTAAGTCCAGCTCGACAGGAGAAGGCTCACTTTTTCATGTTTATCCTGTTTCAAAATTCAAATAGCTTTTTTGCATATGTCTACATGTCTAACTCCATGTATATGAAATGAAAAATAAATTATTACGGAATGGGAAAGCCTTTCTACAGAACTTCCTGTTTCATGTTTACAATAAATTTATATTCTAGCAAGCACATATGATGCACTATCTGAATATAAATGCTGCTGCCGGGTGCAGGCAAATGTTTATCCCCAACCATATGGCCTTCCATCCTTAGGAATACTGCTATATTCTCTCCACGTACTTCAGGAGATTATACCCAATTTTGAAGATTAATAATCGTGACAAATGGCCACCTACACCTCAACTTAAGTCTGACCCCTCAAGGTCTTGCAAGGACAGATGGCATATTTTGTTACTTCCGTTCGTTCGGTTCTCTAAGCTTTCGCAATCTCCTTCCATGTTCGTGGTTCGGTTCCTACCGTTCAGTGTATCAGGCCTTCGGCAAATCAACCCGCTGGCTTTCCCTTGAAGGACCTTGAGGCTACTCCACCTGACTTAGAGCATTAATTGACGAGGGAAGAAATCTGTCCGCTGCCCCCCAAATCCCCCTCACCCCCTCAGGCAAGCTGTACAGTGCTGATAGAAGGATTAGGGATACATTCTCTCATCAATTTTACTCATGCCCTGAACACATTTCAGAAACCTAGCCATCCCAACAAACTGAAGAACATATTTTAGCCCTGCATGAATCATCCTTAACCATGTAACACTGACCAAAGAACTTTATACTAGCGCTAAAAAATCGGGAAATTTCTTTTTTAGAAAAATAATAGCCATGCAAGTAGTAGTAGTAGTAGTAGTAGTAGTAGCAGTAGTAGTAGTAGTAGTAGTAGCAATGTAGCAGTAGTAGTAGCAGCAGCAGCAGCAGTAGCAGCAGCAGTAGTAGTAGTAGTAGCTGGACTAGTGCTTATACCTATTAGCCACAGAGCCAAATGCTAAAAGAACTCCCACGTGGCTAAAATAATTGGTTTTTGGTTTGCTTTTAGCCACAGTGGCTAAAGCCTTAACTGTTACCTCATATGCTGCATGTAGTTTGCATGAATTGACAGTATATATATATGCATGATATGTTAATCAAATACATGTATGCATCTTTATTTAGAATTTTTGGATCTGAATTTATCATGTTTATAGTCAATGTCTTTTACATGTTTTGTGGCTCAATAAACTCAGTTGTCGCTAATAGAAAAGAGATCTTTAGCCACAGTGGCTAGTCAGAGAAATTTCACAGCGCTACCCCGTAGTAGTAGTAGTAGTAGTAGTAGTAGTAGTAGTAGTAGTAGTAGTAGTAGTAGTAGTAGTAGCAGCAGAGCAGTAGTAGTAGTTGTTGTAGTGGTAGTGAGGTTGCTATCCATGATCTGTGCATGACGAGGTACCAGACCTCTTAACCCTCAAAGATAGCACTATATATACACAGTGGCCCAAATGCTTAGACCGTTTTGCATACTTAGCGTCCACCCATGGTCTGTTAGACAAGCAACACATCTGTGACGTGGTGCTCTATTAAACTATTGAATTTTGATAATTGGATAGGACAATTTACTGTTTATTTTTACACCGTTGAAGAAGTTTCTTTGGTAGTAAAACCAAATGTAATCGTAATGTGATCGTAAATGTATTCGTATTAATAGGATTACGATTACGTAGCTTACGATAACTTTTAATTATTTTAACCCAGCTTGGTGGTTAAACCCAGGGACAAACTGACCTTTTAAAAGTTCGTTCCCAAAATAAATTTTATAGTTAAATCCAGCCCCACATTTTGTTTTTTCAAGCCACCATTACTATTGTCTAAACATAGGCTATTTTAAACTTACAATTTAAATTATAAATTTTAAAAGTAAAGTTTAACTTTATTTAATTTGAGCTTTGAATTCTTATTTGTACAATGTTTTAACACTATATTGAACATGAATTAATTTAAAATAAATTGATTTAGAAATTAAATAGCTCTTAGTTTTTTAACATCATTTAAGTACATTTAAAATAGGCCGTTTGCAGGGTCGTTAAGGGACTGAACTGTAATGCACGAGATCGCTTATTATTATAATAATAATAATAATAATAATAATAATAATAATAATAATAATAATAATAATAATTATAATAATAATAATAATAATAATAATAATAATAATAATAATAATAATAATAATATTTCATCAATTACAATGTGATTTGAATTAAGCACCTGCACAAGACCTCGTGGTGAACGTACGTATTTCATATATCGACTGTGGAGTAGAACTTCAGCAGAAAACGATTTGAAATACTGACAATTTAATTGACCTTGCAGAACCTTGAAATTAACCTTTCAATGTCATTTAAATCAATTCTGAAGGTGCACCTGGACTCGATCCTCACATACTTCATATTATTGTTAAATAGTAACATATGCCGAAACGCTACTCCTCCGTGAGATAAAAGAGTTTGAATGAAACATGACCCGAAAATTACCTTATAAGTCACTTAAGATCTGCTGGTGCGGATGGACATGCCATGTGGCTTCCTAATAGTGGCCAATAGTAACATATCCCCTAACTCTATTGGTTTCTGAGATACAAGGGTTCGAACAATGGACGACCTTGTATTTTTCATCTTTCAAGGTCACTCATTTGTAGTAGGTTTTACATTTTGCGCCCATAGGGTGTTATGGTGAGGAAAAAGACCCCAAATTGTTAAAATTTAAGTCCGCCCCCCCCCAAAAAAAAAAAAAAATCAAAAACTCACATTAGTAATGTTTGAGGACCAATGACATACAAATTCAGGAAATGTTTGTAAAATGCTAGATATGTGACTTTTAGTAAGATTAGGGTTTTGAAGTAAAGTATTATGTACATATCGCTGTTTCACGTTTTTATGTGTGGTTTGTGTAGAATTCAAATGTTTTATACTTTCGGGTGGTTTAATTTATGCTTGGGGAGAAGCCTGTTTTACGTTTGTTTGTTGTTTAACCTTTGGCGGCGTTATTAAAAGGCTAATTATAACGCAATACAGGCACCGAGAGAAGGAATGAGGTGTCCGTCGATTGGAATCCGTCATTGATCGAGGGTGTCGATTATTCTGAACAATATAATGGAGAATGCATCCAACTTATGTTTAATTTGTTATGTATTTTGAAATTTGTCAGTTTCTGTGACATTTGTGATCACCTTTTCCCCAATGTTGATGATGGGATCATATCAAATTTCAAACACATTTTTTTTTTGCTCCTGGTGCCATTTAAAGACCGATTCCCTGCAATGAGTTCCCGGAATGAGTTATAACTATGCCCCCGGGGGTATGCCTTCGTAGACCAAAACCATGTACCCCTGAAATGAGATTCACGCATCATAAGGCGACCATTGATGTGCAAGGTGGCTATATGTGATATTGAAGTATGTATTGGAATAGGTCATATTTCGCTGTCAAGCTGTCAGCGAAATATACATCTTGAACTGTTGTTCACATATACATCTGTCAATATACATCTTGAACTACTGATATCGTCAGTGTTTTTCAATCACGTCTTCTTCACAAAAATCACACATGTCTGACCTGGGACAAAAATGTACTGTACCTGCCTCGAAACGTAGTTGGGCCCCTAACGTTAACGGGGAAATATCCTTACAAGCAGCCATGCAAAGAAATCACCCTATGCTAGAACGCTAATAAGCGTAATACTTCTTCTTCTTCTTCTTCAGCAGCTGGAATTTCAATTTCTCCCACAATTTTCATTGGAGTCCATCCAAACTTTGTGAAAACATTGGCTGCCATGGTAAATCTAAATGCCTGTTAGAATACTGCAGTGAGAAGTTGGCGTCTAGTACCTAAGATAACATATTCTATTTAAAACTTTTCAAAACATTGTTGTGTACTGGGTCTTCAGTTCAAGCAGAGCATCAAGGACCTTGGGCCTCTTGTTAATTTTAAATTTTAAAATCCCAGTAAGTAGCGGTTTTTTTAGGACTTTCACATGGAACATTCAGAAAAAGATTGGTTAAAAAGAATCTAAATTTTAGGAGCAGTAACCTAAGGTCTTTATGTTGACGAAAATTTCAATATTTTTAAAACTACATTTGAACTGCCCAAATGCCAAGAAGTACCGCAACTTTAGTGAGGACTACCTCAAGTTTGGTTGAAAAAGAATCATAACTAACTATAACCGTAAGAGGAGTAGCGTTTTGAAATTTTCACTCCCATAGGGTATCATGTTAGCGAAAAAACAGTCATGTAGTTTCACCTCAGTGTCAATCCCGGTGCGCATAAGTGCATGGCCGTTAAATGTACTAACGGGATCAGGAGCAACAGGCTGTTAGTTTTAGTTACCGGTATTTTAACGTCTGTGGTGATCGTTTTGATCCTCGAGACAAAATTCTGGGATAAATAATGTATATAAAAATAATGTCAGCAGAACCACGGTCGTGGCGCAGGCGTCCGTCGGTCCGTCCGTAACTTGGATTTCTCAGAAACCACTCCATGGATCCAGGCCAAATTTTATGTAACGCTACCTATTCAACATATCTACCGATTTTGTTTTTTTTTTCTCAAAATTTTCACTTTTCAAAATTTTCGGATTTTTTCTTTTTTGTTAACATGGGACCCTACAGAAGCAAAAATTTCCAAACGCTACTCCTACAAATTTCACCCGATTTCAGCCAAACTTTACGATACATATCGTAATCATAGAGGAATAAAAAGTTATAAATGTTTTGGCGATCTGCCAAAAAGTAAAAAATTTATGGGTCTTCGAAATTTTTGTTACACGTACAGGACCATATGGGGCTGGAAATTTTAAAACACTACTCCTACAGTTTTTATCTGATCTAAGCCAAACTTTATGATAAATAAGGCAGTCCCTACAGTTTTTGTCCTATCTAAGCCAAACTTTATGAATAATAAGGCAGTCATAAGGGAATGCAAAGTTATAAATGTTTTGGTGATCTGCCCAAAATTTAAAATTTTGTGGCACTTTGAAATTTTAACAGGGGAGTCAATAGGGAAATCCTAAAATGTGCAATATCTTCAAAACGGCTGATCGTAGAGCGAAACAGAAGAAAATTTGGGACTCGAAATACTCCAGTGTAAATATGTTGGGTACTTTGATGCCCGATTCCTTGAGTTTGGTTTGTGGTCATTCGGTGCACATTGCAAAATTTCCACTTTTACGATTTTCAAAACTATTCCTTTCCCAATTTTCATCCGATTTCAACCAAACTTTATTGTATGTTGGTTATGAGGATATATATGGTATGACTTTTTTGGGGCGATCTGCTAAAAATTAAACATTTTATAGTACTTTGAATTCTTTTGTTAACACATGTACCTGCTGTTAAGGCAATTTCACCTTGTCACTGTTATTGCTAAGTCAACAGTCAACATGGCCTTGTTACACTTAGTTGGAGCATTCGTTTCACTCTACAATCACTTCTTTCTAAGACTGAAGTTTTTGTTGGGGGTTTCCCCGTGAAGTACAATCATGGTAAATTAATTTATTTTGCCATAAAGTTTTTTTTTTCAAACCTGAAATTGTAAAAACCCTGAACACAGATTTAATCGGTTTGTAGGCCATCCAAGGAAACTTATGTTGTAGGCGAGTTGTGTTGAATTAGTAAAACCTAGGAGAAGTTTTGAGAGTGCGTTCGAAAAGAAAATTATTATGTGACTACATAATAACCCCCAGTAACCTTGCTATGGCCAAGGATAAGAATGTCCCAATTACATACGAAATCTGACCGCCTCCCGATATCCAACATATCACCCATTTCGCTCTAGTAACTCCTTTTTGAGATATTTAAAGTTAACAACAGAATATCAGAGCAACATAAAATTATCTGGCACCTACGTGTGAGTCACGTAGGTGTCAGATAATTTTATGTTGCGAGTAGCTCAAGGTGCAAGTTATAGTTATAGAATACATTTATTTCAGCATCACGGATGTGACTTTCACAGACGAGTTGGGAAAACACTCTCCCAGGACACATTCATTCTCACAATGGTCAAACTTGTCACATTATGCACTGTAGTTTTATGCATCGGTCATAAACATGATATTTATGCATCGGTCATAAACATGATATAACACCGGTATGTATGTAACTGCAGTAAGTGCGGAAAGAGAGAACACTTGATATGGTGCAGAGTTAATGAACGATTATACAATAGTCACGACCTCCCAACCATTCCCCGTGCAGGGTTTTTGAAGAGATATGGTAGATTTGTCCACACACAAAATGTATGTCTACTATGGCACAAGGCAAAGCTCTGCTGACCAGATACAAATCACACTTCTAGAATAGAATATTTGTAAAAAGAATTCAAAGGCAGCGCCATTGATGTGTCACTAGTCATCCATGGCTTCCGATGGGGTGACATTACCCCCGGTGTCTCTGTCATCACTACCGCGGCTGCTGGAGCTGTCTCGGTCACTTGTCACAGTACACTTCTGCATGGAGCTCTGGACCTCAGCGCTCAGTGTCTCCATACTGGTAGTCGATGATGCTGGAGAGGATTTAGACACATCGATGTCCTCTTCTTCCACGCTGGCAGAGAGTCTGCTCCGAGACACGTGCACCGAGGGAAGCACATATGGTGTTTCCGAGGATTCAAACCCCCAGCCATGGGGTGCCACTGCTGTGGAAGGGCTGGGGTAAGCTTCTCCACTCTCCGCGCTGGTCAGCGACCAATTTCGGGATCCCGCCCGGCCCAGGCTTTCACTGTCCATGCTCTCTCCACTCGTCAGAGACCAGTTCCTGGATCGCACACCAGTGCTGCCTTGCAGGTCATGGATGACGTCTGCTTCCGTGGTTTCTGTGCTGGCAGAGCTGGAACGCTGCCTAAACAATGGCTGTTCAGATTCTACACTCTCTATACTGGATAATGATTGATTGCGCAATTTCACATCATCTCCGTGAGAGTCAGTCGATGACTGTGGGCTGATGTCGGAGCTAACAGATGAACTGCGACGGCCACGGCGGGTGAAGTGCTTGGTGTGGATACGCATGTGTCGAGTGATCATGTCTCGTCGTGGAGCAGCATAAGGACACTGAGGACATTTATACGGCTTTTCTCCAGTATGAGTTCTAAGGTGAGTGTGGAGGTGGTCACTACGACTAAAGACTTGCCCACATATACCACACTCGTACGGCTTAAGGCCAGTGTGCAGTCTCATGTGGCGAGTAAGCATGTCACTGCGGGAGAAGGATCGGTTGCAGACCTTACACAGGTGGACTTTGTTACTGTCCCCAGGTCCTTTACTGACCACCTCTGATGGCAGGTGGTTCACCATGTGGTTGGCTAGGTAGTTGTAGGAGGGGAACATCTGTCCACATACTGGGCACATAAACGTGGAACCAGTCTCCAGTCTCTGCTCTCGAACCTTCTCACGAAAAGGGCAGAAAATTACTTTAGATGGATCGCTGCGACTGCCCCTTCCACCTGGCCCCCTTGTTGCTCCAGGGCTGGCTGTTGGTGGAGATCCAGAATAAGGCTGCTGTGTCTGTATCTGTGGATGAGAGGATCCGGAATGGGAAGGTTTTGAGATGTCTGGATTGGTCCACTGGCTGCCACCTACACTGTGCGTGGGAATGGCGTGTGGGGAAAGCTGGTGGGCCAGGGGTGAGAACTGGGGCAAGGAACCTGCTTGACTTAGTCCTGGGTGGAGTGTGGAGAAGGGAGGCAAAGGGGCAGTGTGGGGGGAGTCTGTCTCGGTGGCTGGGTCAGTCTGATGGGTCATCTTTTCTGCAGAGTAGGAGCTAATTCTATGCGTGGAAGATTCACTGTGGGTCTCCTGGCCTGGGGATTCTTGCTGTTTATGTGAAATGTCTGATTTCTCCAATGCCTGGGGGACTGGGTAAGGAACGGGAATAAAACCTGTATGCTGCAGTGACCTCCCACCACTTCTCCAACCAGTAGGGGAAGGCTGTCGGCGAGGGGGAGACGGAAAAGATCCTGGGGAATGGAATCCTCTCCCTGGGGACATCTGGGGAGAGGAGGAGGAGGGCCTTTGTGGAGATCGGAACGGGGAGACTGCTCTTGCTCCCATGGATCTCTCAACTTGTGGGGAACTCTCAGAATGTGGACTACCACTGTAGGTATTCGGTGAGTCTCTGGCTGCTGATTCATGTTCAAGCTGCAGGCTTGCCGGACTACTACTCTCTCCTTCTTGAAATGAGGGCACAGATGTCTGTGTAACATGACTGTACTGTTCAGGGTAGACTTCCCTTGCTGGTGAACTTTCAAAGTGAAACTGGCGTGGACTGGCTCCCTGACTTAACGGAGATACTGTTAAGGGGGACCCAGGTAGATGCTGGAAGTGGAACCATCGTGGACTGTCTACCAGATGAGGAGATGTGAAGGGAGGAGACATGAATACTGGTGTCTCAGGTTCCACATCTCTCACCCATGCAGGAGACAGCGGCTCAGTTTTCAGGGGCTCGGTCTCCCGCAGGCTAAGCAAGGGTCGACGTGTCGCTGTTTGGTGCACCTCTGTGGCAGGTAGGTGTTGTGCCATCCCAGGGCCAGGGTCAGACTTCACTATGGTATCGTGGGATTCCTGTCTTGTCGCTACAGACTGTGACGGGAGTTGTCTAACACTGGACCTCTCCTCTCCAGAGATCTGTCTCATGGTAGTTTCTGTTTTGGTTTCAGATTTGTGTCCTGGTGGACTCTCTAGCACAGTACCAAGGCTCTGTAAGCCAGCACTCTCTGCGTATGAAAGCTGCCGTGGGGAGCGAGGAGTTCCACTTTCCCCTGCTGACTGACTTTCTTCACCTTCTTGTGAGCTTGATCGCCCCCCAGCACTGCTGCTAGCATCACTGTCTTGTTGATACCGTTTTACCAGGTACTGTTTTAGCTTCATGCGTTTGGTTTTGACACTGTCTCTCCGTACTAAGCCTTCCACTGTCCCCGAGTCCCTCTCTGGAGGTCCACTATCTCCACACAAGCCTGTGTCGTCCCCTGTACTATGAGATCGTGTGCTACCTTGCTGGCTTTCAGTTTCTCCACTTTCACTAGGCACCATGGAATCTGAATGCCGTCGCAGCCAATAGGTTTTGGGTGACTTGCTCTCTTCTCCAAAACGCCACAAAAATGGTACACCTGGTTTTTCTGCGAATTGATGTCCTTCCGGCATCAGAGGTCCGGGATGCAATGAGAAGCCTCCGCCCAGCTCCATACGGCTTGGGTCTGTCTGGACTGGTACTGTCAATAGTTCTCGACCTGTTTCTCCTTCTGCTCCTCTTATCTGTGGGGTTTCGGTTTCCATAGGAACCGGCGAATCTGATTGGAACTCATCTTGTCTCTGGAGTTGCATTCTACCATGTCGCCTTGCTGCCTCGGGCCCTATACTAAACTGTTCTGAACCCTCCTGCCAGGACCTGCATACAGCAGGTTGGCTTGCACTTTGCCCCTCTTCAAAATACATATGGGGGGACTGAAATTCACGAAGTGTGTGGAACTCTTTGGAAGGCACATGTCGCTGTGGTGAGGAAGCCTCCATTTCCAGTTCTTTCTCTATCTCCATGAGGGAGCTTTCAGAGTGAGCCCGTACCTTCTTGCCATTCCCAGGCACAGGGAGCAAGCCGTGTTGTCCCTGGGACTCCACAGGCCGTGGCAAGAATTGAGGGTTGACACCAGGCCTGAATACCTCGAAAGGGGAGACCGGATCGACCACTATGTTGGGGATGAGTCTAGACGAGGTGAACATGACAGGTCGGCTCCCCGGACCTTGCAAGGCAGCTGTGCCTGCTGTCATTTGAGCAGGCATAGCTTCCTCTGGCTGCTGAAGAGGGCCACTTGTCTGATGTTCCTGCCTGCTGGATTTGGGTTGGTGTGGAGAGCCATACATGGCAGCCTGCTTCTCTCCTTGACCATCCTTCCCCATCATGGTTAGCTAAGACTGGCTAGAAGGCACCTAGAAGAGGGCGGTGGTCAAAGCCCCAGCACCGACCTCACCACACTAAAATTTCCTACGCTGAGTATAACAGTCCAAAAAGTTGGAGGCAGAGGCCAGCGTGGGTCGTACCTCCTGATGAAAGAGACAGGAGGCATTTCCACCAGGCTAGCCACTAGCCGCCTGAGTCTGACTGCCACGGCCATTGTGTCGCCGGATGCTTTCTCTCGAAGGACATCTCACACAGGCTTCTCAATCCGCCAGTACATACACAGCCAGGACAGCTTCCCTGAGCAGTGATCCAGTAGCTGATCAGTCAGTGGTTCTGGAAAGACAATAGAGTAAAGTGCAATGAATTTCGATCATCTTAAAAAACAACAAACACTGGATGATAACACATGTACATGTAGGACATTCTATCTACCAGTAAAATGTCAACAACAAAGACCAATGGGACAGTGGCAACACCCCCCCATCCCCCACCCCCCCCACTGCCTTATGTGACATCCAGATAAATATCAAGTACCAGTACCACTAGCAACTACATGTATATACATGTACACCACGAATAAAGATCTTCTTACCACTCAAAATCTGAGACACCATGACTTTGACCTTCCAGGTCACTCAAGATCAAATGCGATGGTGATGGTGCCATTTGAATGCCAATATATGATTGGCTATTTGTTTCTAATAGTAACATATGGTCTAACTTAACTCCTTTGAAATATAAGCCTTCAAAATCAAAGATACCTTGAACTTGACCATCAAAGTCATTCACTGTCAATTAGTGATGGTGCCACTGGACTCCCCATTCAAAATTCCCTAATAATGGCTAACTTGCCCCAAATATATGACATAAGGCTTTCCAATTCTCGGTGACCTTGACTTTGTCCTTTCAAGGTCACATATTAGGTCATATCTTATGGATCTATTGGACTCCCCATATGATTTCCCATTGGCAGTTAATAGCAACATGTGGCCTAGCTTGGCTCCTTTACGACATATAAACCCTTGAAATTTGAGTGAGCTTGACTTCGATCTTGCAATGTCACTCAAGGTCAAAATCTAATGGTTCAGTTGCGACTCCCCATATGACTTCCTATTAGTGTCTAATAGTAACCACATGTCTGTCTCTCAATATTAATCTGTTATAGGCATTGAATAATTGTTATCCAATCTCTTATCATAAGGCCAAAATTTGGAACCCACACACCCACCATTACATCAGGGTAATATTTTTAACAAGAATTTCAGGGTCCTTGATGATCAGCTAGTATCACCTACAGGTGGTCTTTGTGCACAAAAATAACTTGGACATTATGGTTTCAATTCCATACACAGATACACATTCACTAATTCACTGGACACTGGACTACTTCATACATGCCACTGGTTTATCTGTTTCACTCTATGATGATCCATTTTCAAGTCACGACCCTTTTTCGGAAAAGTGCACCAAATGACCCCAAATGACCCTGACATGTTCAAGGTCAAAAATATCAACATGCATTGTTATATACGTCCCCGAGGGCCAGGTTTTCGGTCCGTTTCGCTCTATGATGAGCCGCTGTTGAGTTACCCCCCAAATTTTCGGAAGTGTGCACCGAATGACCTTAAATGACCTTGACATGTTCAAGGTCAAAAATACCAACATGCATGCTGCACACACCTCAGAGACCCAAATTTTCGTCCGTTTCATAAGAATGATAATCCGTTTTTGAGTTATGACCCAATTTTTGGCAAACCGCACCGAATGACCCAAAATAACCTTGACATGGTCAAGGTCACAAATACCAACATGCATGCTACACACACCTCAGAGGCCCAAATTTTTGTCCGTTTCGCTATGATGAGCCGTTTATGAGTTACACTCTTTTTTTTCGGAAGAGTGCACCAAATGACCCCACATGACCTTAATATGTGCAAGGTCAAAAATACATGTACCAACATGGATGCTACCGGGTACATACACCCCTGAGGCCCAAATTTTTGTCAGTTTCGCTCTACGATGAGCCGTTTTCGAGTTACTGCCCAATTTTGGGAAAAGTGCACCGAATAACCCCAAAATGACCTTGACATTAATGTTCAAGGGCAAATGTGTATATATAGATACTACATATATCCCTGAGGCCCAAATTTTCATCCATTTTGCTCTACGATGATCCGTTTTTGAGTTATGGTCCTTTTTTCAGAAAAGTGCACCGAATGACTGCCAAATGACCTTGACATGTTCAAGGTTCAAAATATCAACATGCATGTTACATACAGCCCGGAGGCCCATTTTTTCATCAGTTTCGCTTTATGATGAGCCGTTTTTGAGTTACTGCCCAATTTTGGGCAAAGTGCACTGACTGACACTAAATGACCTTTACAAAGGTACATATATGGATGCTACATACAATGCCCAGGCCCAAATTTTTGTCTGTTTTGCTCTATGATGAGTCATTTTCAAGGGAATTGAGATTTTTTAATTCCCCATTGGTTACAATGTAAAAACAAGAGGCCCAGGGGCCTTGACGCTCTGCTTGAACTGAAGACCCAGTACATAAGAATGTTTTGAAAAGTTGTAAATAGAATAAAATTATGTTACCTCAGGTACTAG
>JAAUYG010146538.1_pt1 | contig 16878 bp, 16 predicted proteins | sample 7278091 | NCBI WGS metagenome assembly JAAUYG01 (sample SAMN14350201, study PRJNA611818) | marine sediment metagenome | isolation source: surface marine sediment (0.6m) | place: French Polynesia: Moorea | collected 2018-08
CTAACTCAGCTCCTTTATGAGATATAAGGCTTTGAAATCAGAGTGACCTTGACTTTGACCTTTCAAGCTCACTCAAGGTCAGAAGTGATGGTGTCTTTGGACTGTCCCCATATATGGTTTCCTATTTATGGTTAATAGTAACATAGGGCCTAACTCGGCCCCTTTACGAGATAGGACGCTTTGGAATCTGAGTGGCCTTAACTTTGACCTTTCAAGGTCACTCAAGGTCAAATCTGATCATGCCATTCAACTCCCCATATATGATTTCCTATTAGTATCTAAAAGTAACCACATGTCTATCTTTAACCATTTAGTTATTGCCGGTCAAAAAGTTTTCTTCGATCTCTCATCATAGGGCCAATATTTCGGACCCCCTACACCCACCCTTACCCCCGGGCGATTTTTCTAAAAATCTAATCACTTCATCTCTGAATCAGAGGGAAGGCTTCCACCAAAAATTAAATTAATTGAAATACTTTTTGAGAGATCTTGTTGACAGAGTCACACACACACACACACACACACATCAGCATCACAATAAAATCCCACCCAGCAGAGCTGGCAGGGTTTAAAAATATACTTAGAAAATAAACCTCCAAAATATATTACAACACACACTTGATTAAATTCCACTTGGGTCTTCGAACTGTTCCCATTCTTAATTGCTACATGTATTAATAAGTAAAATATAAACATGATACCCGTAAATGACTCCGTCTCACATTATGTAGAGATGCATGTCACTGAATATGTGTGTGACTGTCGAATTCTTAGCCTGCTATATATATAGGTGTTAAGGCCTGTACTAATTAACCTCTCATTAAAGTATACAATAATTGGCTTGGAGTACTTCCAATCCAATCCCAAGGATATTGATATTACCTGGTGCAGCAAAATGTATTTTGTGCTAAGTGGTTTGTGGACATGCTGTTGAGTACATGTACATGTAATTGGTGTGTGGTTGAATCATGGATGTTGACCCTAATTTGCAAATGTAATGTTTCCGAATAGCATACATGGCTGGTAAAATATAAATGACACAATATACATGCTAAGTGTCATTAAAAATTTTATATACTCCAGTAATGGCGACGTATACTTGTACAGGGTTTCTGCTTGTTATATTTGTCCTGCATAATGTCGTCACGTATTTTGTCATTAGCAGCTAGCCAATTGTGTTTACCACTGTAAGGCAGATATTGGCTAGATGTAGTTCCGATTTTGTGGCTTCCATAATCATGATACAGCTGTGATATCACGGTGCTTCAAGTGTTTGTGCCGACACGAAAGTGAAGAAATGTTTTGCAGTTGCTTTTCAAATTCATGCATTTTATTTCTCAAGAGTACTTTGTGCATGGTTCAGCTTGGGCTTTAGTAAAAAGGCTGAAGAGGTTTTGTTGCCGAAAACCATGTACGATGTTAATCCAAAGCATTTGCCAAAATGAAAACTGGTCTTTAAGCGAGAATATGAAATTCCCTCTACTACTAGAGACAGAGGTTGATTTTTACAATGGTAAATAATGCATTGAAGTATTTTAAACTGAAAATGTGTAACCTTAGTGGTAAGTGGTTCTGTATTACATGGACACCTCTTAGTATTGCCAATAAGAGTAAATGTGATCTTCAGAACTTTGGCTAATGAAAGTAGATTAATTATTGCATTGGCATCCAATGCACATGTAGTAATAATATACCAGTATTGGAGCTGAAAGATCTTTGCGAATGAGCTTGCAGTTCCTCAAGCCAATGGACCTTTGGCAAGCCTTAGAAGTGCAACGTACCAGTACATGTATCTGTGTAATGATCTCTTTGTTATGATCCGAGATAGATTAAACAGATATTTGCACATGGTTTAGATTGATTATATTCACATTGGCCTAAGTTGGGCACACATGGGTTACATACACTAACTAAACTAGTAACCACACTCCAAGGATGAAGCTGAACAAGTTTTTGAAACAAGTTTTATTTCAGAGAGCGGGCCTTCTGCATTAGGGTTTGCTTTGGACATCAAGATCACAAAACCACCAGCACCATTTGAAACATGCCAGTCTAAGTCATTATCGGGTAAAAAAAAATAAACAAAAACTTTTATTCCATCCTGGAAATGCCCTTTGTAGTTAATAATGTTACAAGTGGGCAAGTCGAGCCATGAATACTGGAATTTTATGACTACAATAAAACGAAAACATACATATACCTGGTATGGTTCAGATGGCATGTATATGAACATTGCACAAATCACATATATGTTCAAAGATTGCACCTGAAGGCATTACTGTCTTCATCCCAACCAGTTTTGCTTCACTTTCTCAGCCAATTCTATTTTTATTCTTAGTGTCTTATTGGCAGCCATTTTTCACTGCCAAGTGCTTCGCCATGGTTTTATATAAAACTGGAAGGATTAAATCTAGCATTTTAGCGTACAATACTACGTAATGAAGTATAAAACCTTTAGCCCTTGGGTCATTAGACTGTGTGCACAACAATAGTCTACAGCAATCTACATTTCTAGTACAATGAACTGAATCGTTCTTGTATGGAAAACACATTTGTTAGAACACCTTGAGATTAATAGTCAACCATGTGACCCTTCACACAAGATTCTGGCTTGAAATTAGTTGTAGCTTTTTCAACACCACCACACGCACAATGTGCTGCAAACATTTTCAGTTTAGAAATGTTTGTTTCCCACAACAGTACGAGTCTTTGCTCCACCTACAAAGGCATCTTCCCAAAGGCAATTGAATGCTACTGGAAGATTACCTGCCTTTATACCAAGAGCTCAAAATACATGACTTGTACAACATAAAATTTATTACAACTTTTGAAACGAGTCTCTTCACACCTGCCATAACTTTATTTTCTATTTTTCTTTGACAAAATACTTTGCACATTAATTCTATTTATAACTTTTCTCTTTCTTTACACATCTGTTAGCTATTAGAACCATATCTATTTATATTTTTTTTTTAATGAATCTACTATTACATTACATAAGACAAAATAGCAACCTCGTAGCACTCCGGATAAAATGTGTTTGCCCTCCCTGGCTGCAGTACTTCCAACCAATTTGTTTCTGTCAGGAGCCAACTTCTGCGTAGATCGTATCCATACCATTAGCCGTCCATAATACATGCCGATCCAGTGCCCTTTGTATCTGATGCCAAGGTGCTTATTTTCCTGCACGTACCAAACTGTTACCAGTTACACTCAACTCAAGGTTCCTTTCACTGAAGTGCCGGAGACCAATTCTTATTACTCATTCCAAGAAAAAAAGTTTCGACTGTCTGCTGAAAAACCCAATTGGAAAATTAAATGTTCCAACTTCTTCCGATACCCTTTAACACCTGACCATGGCAAGACCGTTCGGCTAGGATCTGGATAACCCAGCATATTGGATATTTAGTCGTGACAATAGCACATTTGAGGGAACTGGGACCAGCATAGAGACCCAGTGCCTGGATTGCTCTAAGGGAACAGCACACTGCAGTGCGGTCACTAAAGACTTGATCATGTCGATGGCCTTTCCGTATATAGTCTAATTTACCCACCAAGGCAATAGCAGTACGGACATTCTGGCCATGTTGCAGTATATGACGAGGTAATACTGAGAAGTGGGAAGAGGGGCAGTCAAGGACTGCACGGAAACCTGACTAGATGCTACATGTGTTTCTGACCCATGAATGGAGCGTCCAATGAGATTGCTTCACTCCGCCCTCCAGTTACACATAAACCAGTACGGTACAATGAACTGCAGTTACCTACAAGACCCTAGGCTGATCTGCACTTATGGTATGCCAATGTACCGGAGAATGTAATCATTCACCAGCAGGTCCGAAGGAAGGGATATGTACAGTACACAGTCAGCAATCTAACTGCATAGTGAATGGTTGGAAGTTCTGTATGCATAGCTTTCAACATTTTGTTTCTTTGTATAAAAATATGTACAAAAAGTATAAAAAATAAACTCTGTGAATCTGATTTGGCACATCTTGCACAACAGCTAAGGAACACAGTTTGGTGTGGGAAGTGGCCACCTGAGGCAATTATGATACAGCAAGGCAACACACACGTAGTTCGTATCCAAATCCAGCATGGACTCTCGCATCACATGTACTGCTTAAAGACTTCGGCTTAATCCAACGTAAACTAGATATCCGAGCATTGCAGGCGACACTGGAATGCTTGTTTCATATGCGCAGACGAGCACGTTCCTATGTATCCAGCACAAAACTGAAGCCTACATGTCCTAGTAGTTGCTTCAACAAGCACACACAAGAAGAACACTGCAGCCAACTCAGGAGGGATGATGTTTTCCTGGATGATTAAGATGTTTGTGGGAATCTTGCTATAAAGGAAACACATATAAACCGCACTACATAGGTTTGCACTTTCCAGGAAAAAAAAATATACAGATACAGCACCACAAAAATACAACTAAATACATGCAATGCAAAAGTACCCCAAACTAGCAACTAGAACAATTTTGTAAGGACGTACTATTTTAACAACGGCTGTTCAATTACCAAGAAAGAGTTCATTATATAACAAAGAGAAAAAAAAAGAATGAAAACAACATTTTAAACAGCCCTCCCCTGGATGATGCATGATCACAGCCTGTGATCAGCCTCTCAACATCCCAATGTCCAAGCCGAATGGTAGCCGGATGTTTAGTCCCAGCTGTCCGGGTAGCCGGATGTTTAGTCCCAGCTGTCCTCTTCTGCCGTGGCAGCAGTTGAATTGAATCCGCCAGCATAGCCACCTCCACTCCCTCCAAAACCACTGCTTCCGCCGTCGACGTCTTCGAAGCCATTGCTGGTGCCACCACCACCATACTGGAAAGCAAGGGGGGGGATGTAATGAATCAACTTCGGTATAAAGACGAGACATGCACTGATGGATGTTAGTTATGTCATGGGCAGCGCACAAGTGAACTCGTGTAAGAATACTATCATTTCATTTCTGTACATTCTGAACACTGAAAATAATCGGACTGTGACCCATGCTACTATAATGATTAAACCATAACGATCTCTCAATCTCCAGCCCAACACTCCGAACATCCAGTGACTAGCCTTTACCATAAAGCACTGCTTCAATAATGCCTGTAGGGAGTGACATTCATAATCATTCGGGATTTTTTGCAGTGTCAATTTGTTTGTATATCTCACCCTTCCTTTGCGAGTATCTCTGCCTCCATATTTGCCTCCTACTCCAGTGAAGCCACCGACGCCGAAGGAGCTCGTTGCAGCCTCCTCCAGCCAGTTAGGAACCTCCTGCTGGGCCTGGAACATCACAGATAATGTGTCACCACAAACAACGGCAGCTTTTCTCTTAAATTTTGCCGTGGCATGTCCAAGCCAGATTCTCTATAAATTTTTTTGCAAGCTTTCCATAAAGAATCAGGAGAAAGGTCTGGCTGAGAGACAAAGTTCAAACTTTTTTGACTATTAAAAGCTAACAGAAAACAACTCGATATATATGTGTGTTGGCAAATCGTATTACAACATGCATGGCATTGACCAAAGCCATTCAACGATAAGAATTTTATAACTTGATAAAGTCCTGCCAGCGAGTGCTTTGTACTTTGTTGATTGATTGACGTACATCTTGTAATATTTTGACTAGTGGTCGGGCAAGTTCTTTGTCCGTGTTTGGGTCGAAGAAGCTGGTGGCCTTGCCCAGGTTTCCGCAGCGACCAGTCCTCCCGATTCGGTGTACATATTCATCAATTCCATGCGAGGGAAGGTCATAGTTGATGACATGTTTGACACCAGGGATATCCAGGCCGCGGGCGGCTACTGACGTGGCTATGAGAATCGGTGCCTTCCCAGTCTTGAAGTCGCGCAGTGCTTCTTCTCGTTCTCGTTGCAAACGATCACTGAGAAACGAAAGAAAAGAAATCTAACGCCCATGTAACCTACTCGCATGGAAATGCCCTGCATTACAGGATATGCAATGAAATAATTAAATTCTGTATTATGAAAGATCAACAATTAAACTGCACCAATAAGCTTGTTTTGGGGGTTTTTTTCGTTTTAATTTGCTACGAAGTAATCAATTTGAATTGCCTACTCACTCACCCATGAATGCTGGTTGCTGGGAAGTCGCTCTGAGACAGGAAGGATGCGAGGAAGTCTGCGTTCTTTTTCGTTTCCACAAAAACCAGGACTCTGTCAGTTTCTGTCGAAAGAAATATTCAAAATGTGAAAGTGCTGACACTGCAGAAAAGTAATCCCAGACGTCAACATTCACAGCAAATCCTATATGTACTTGACCAGCAAAAGCCAGATTACAAAAGGAAATGCACCTAAATGTAAAGGGCATATTACTCAACTCCAGCATGAATTTAGAAACAGAGAAGTGTAAAATGGGTACTTCACAAAACTCTATCATCGGAAGGGTTCAAACCATAACTTTGCCATGAACAGCAAGTACACACGAGTTCCTCTTCAGACTTCAATGACTCAACATAAGTTTTCAGTTTAATACAGTCCTGAAAATCCTGGTGGGAACAGCTAAATCATACATGGGTTATAAAATCCGGAAATGCATCATGTGGGCTAATGGAACCAAAAAGTGTGTATGACATGCATCTTTTTTTTTCTGTAACACGACGGGAACCATTGAAACTGAACCAAAGATGGAAGGAAGGAAACATTTGTGTGACATTACTTGACTCGAGGAGGATGGACTGCAGCTTCTCTCGTTTGTTGAACTGCTCAGTCTCGTGGATCGTCTGTTCAATGTCTGTGTTGGCTCCCCCAACACGACCCACAGTTATGAAGATGTAGTCATTGAGGAAGTCTCTCGCTAGCTTCTGTATCTCCTCTGGGAAAGTGGCGCTGAACATGAGCGTTTGCCTCTCGGTCTTCGGAGGCGCACCTAGTTGCTCCACAAGCTTGCGTACTTCGCCCTCAAAGCCCATGTCCAGCATGCGGTCGGCTTCATCCAATATCAGAAACTTCAGTTTCTTCAGCCCGATCTTAAAAGACAGAAATTATGGCGGCATGTCACAAATTTGTTTCATGGGAAAACCATTGGAATGAAAGTTACAGAGCGACACCCACTTACTAGTAGTATTATATAACCCATAAACACATGGGATCATCTCCTATACTGCAGTGTGACCACACAAACCTTTTTTTAGCCTATTCCCGTCTTATTCCACACACTACCGTACAGTACAGTAGCCCTCTGATAGGGACACCCCTTCTGCCAAACCAATTCTCTTTATTAGAGACGTGTCCTTTGGTGTCAGGGAGCACTATTCATGGTAATTGCTGCCAAGAATAGGGAGTATTTTAAACCCCTTGACAGGAAAATTTTCCGAAGATACCCGAAAGAAGGGTAAAGGCACAAAAACAGGGGCATCTGACGCTTCTATTTGTCGCAATATGATTGGCTAAAGGGTAGTCATATGACCAATGTAGTTTGGGTTCCGAATGAAACCGATTATTCATACTGCGAATTTGTGGCACCAGATACTCCGTATTCGTCCTTTAGAAGGCTGTCCTCTCTAGAGTGGTTTGTTTAGGAGAGGGACAACTGTATACACCATTACCTTTCCTCTGGAAATGAAGTCGAGCAGACGGCCCGGGGTGCCGACAACGATATGTGCTCCCTTCTCAACCTCCCTCAGCTGATAGCTGACGGAGGTCCCGCCGTACAGAACCACTGGTCTCACCATGGTTGAGTGGGAGAACTTCCGGGCCTCGTTATAAATCTGGACGACAAGCTCCCGCGTGGGGGCAATGACCACAGCCTGGGGTTCCTGGATCTCCGAGAATCGGCTTCCCTCAATGCCGTTTTCAATCATCTTGGTGATTACTGGCAACAGGAATGCAGCCTGGAAAACAGCAGAAAAGCAGCATTGCTGTCAGGTGGAATCTCAAGCAGAAATCTCTTGATAAATACCTAATTATTCCATTAAGCACAGTGCCTTCAAAGACCATACAAAGGCCTATGGAACCATACCGTATGCTTAGAATGAATATGCCAGAAAATTCACTGAACTACATGTACAGGATCCCAGGAAACAGCGACACCGGCAACAAAGATCCGTAACTTAAAAACATTTAATCAAATCTTATCTGACACAAAATATGTGGTGCTGAAATTGACCCATAAAATTAAGGGTACCAAAAGACATTCCAAAAGCAAAAATTTTATTTGACGCTGCAAGAAACACAATACCAAGCAACAACATTTAATCTGAGGAGGCCGTGACGGTCTGAAGCTGGGTAATGATAGGAAAGCTAAATCTGAAACTGCATACTCAAGTCTGATGAATGAAATCTTACAGTTTTCCCTGATCCAGTCTGGGCACAGCCCATCACATCTCTCCCATTCAGGATGATCGGGATGGCAAATTTCTGGATCGGCGTCGGCCTGTCATATCCAGCCTTGCTGATGTTGCCATGCAAGGCATCATGCAGCGCTGCCTGGGAGAAGCTGAAATCCAAAAGGGACAGCCCATGAACGCTACATGTTTGCATTAACTGAAGAACAAAGCCGCCACAAATAAATGTACACACAGAAAACAGTTTTACAAAACAGCATGACAAATATAGATTACATAATATGTCATGTATGACTGCCACTGCCTATCATACCTTAACTGTTGGAAGATCTTGTCCGAAAGATTGCAACTTCTCACTTTGTTTCTTCACAGACATGCAAATCTTGGTGTAGGAGGCAGTAGAAGGCAAACTGCCATATCATCTAAATCGTTGTAAATGTCTCGTACATTAGTTAAGACTCCAGTTTATCATCAGAGTGGGTGAGGCCTTACATACCTGTGAATTCCCTCCCTGGGCGCATCACGTCCAGTACACTCGACAGGTATCTTATCATATTTGTCAAAGTTGATTCCTTTCTGCATGGACAAAAAGATATCCTTTTCTTCCTCGGAAGGCTCAGGAGGGATATAAGGAGGGGGCCTATCTGCAAAAGCAACGAAAGATGAAACATGTAATGCTAACACAAGCGCAAACATTCATTCAAGAATTTCAGGGAATTTAAACGTGTCATTTACAGAATCGATCACATCAATTTTATCACTGTTTCAGCATTTTTGTATAAGCAAATTCTCTGACTTAATGCGGTTATGTGACCAACATCCATACCCTGGTCATGTGATGAATGACACAACTTCAGTCACAGTGAGGAAGGCGACCACGTGGTGAGCAATACCGATAACTTCAACTTTCTGAAGCTTTCAGTTGTTGCCAGTATCAGGTTAAAAATTAACTGATGGACTATTAGACACATATTTTGTGCAGGTTTAATACCTTATGTTCATGTAACTAACCACCCCAAACCCAGTCAGTCGCCTACCTCCGTCCTGGCCTGCCTTGGGGCACTCCCGAGAAAAGTGTCCCTCTTCTCCACACTTGAAACACCCAGCTGGAACAGAAATCATGCAGATTAGGACATCAATAGGACACAGGTGCAACTCAGTACATAGCCGATTCATTATGGTGAAGACAAAGGCAGATTTGTATTACAACTCTTACTGTCCTAAAGCAAAGAGTAAGCTCTAGATGTAACGGTACTCACTTCCTTTGCTTTCACCGTCTCCTCCGTCCCTTTTGCCAAATCCTCCAGAAGGTTTAGAGCCAAAGCCGCCCGAGCTTCCTTCTGAAGTGCAGTCTCTAGCCATGTGACCATCTTCTCCACACTTATAACAACCACCTGGAAACAGAGAAAGAAGTGCCAGCCTTTTTTAGTGGTACTCCCTACCCCAATCTTATTTCGGACATCTGTATTTACTAATACCAGGTGCTTGAGTAGAGCAGTGCAACCTGAGTGTTAAGAAAGAAAACACCCGGTAAAAGCCAAAGTGGTCTTGATGTTGAGGTGGTCTTAATTCTGAAAAGCATAGCACGTGATGTGTAACATTGTCCACCACATAAGTGGTCATAATTATGGGATGGTCTTCAGGTGGAGATCTATTGTAATGCAAAATACATTGTTGAATCCTTGCATGTTCTTTTCCACAAAAAATAACAAATCTCCCTCCTCCCCCCCTCCAGCAAATAATGTGGATCCTTACCTCCCCGGCCGCCTCCTTCACCATCTTTCTTGAATCCGCCGCCGAATCCCCCAGATGGCTTTGAACCAAATCCACCACTTCTACTACCTCCAGAGCTTCCTTCAGCTGTACAGTCCCTGGCCATGTGTCCCTCCTCCCCACATTTGTAACACCCACCTGCAAATAGTGGAGTAAAATAATCTTTACCGTAACTTTTCATTCCAGTGCCAAAGACCTCACAATTTTGTTTTTTTTTTGCAGTGTATATATAGTATACTCATCTGGGCATCATGGGATATGTCTGCAAACATTGATTATCATAGATGAAAACTTAATCTTAGATTAAATCTAGATGATACATCTGTTGACCTGAGCAACATTTGTAGAAGGTTCTGTACAAGATTTTCCTGGAGTTTTTTGGGTCTTTTTTTTTTACGCAGATCATGCCTTACCTCACCACCTCGTATATTATTTTGCCACTTTGCAGAGGATAAAATCGCTAGAGCCACTCAATGAATGAATGTAACATATAGATCCCAGGCAGGAAGGGTCAGTATGAGTTTGGTTTTGAAATATACAAGACACAATTTTTGCTTCTGTGTAACCAATTCTCTCCATTCATCTTGATTGCCATATTTAAATGCATTCACAACCCACTGCAAATGACATTATCAGCATAATGACGTGACAATCTACGATACATACCACCGCGCCCGCCGCCACCTTTAGGGCATTCCCGAGACATGTGACCTTCTTCTCCGCACTTGAAACAACCTGGCAAGAGCAAAACGCAGTAACTGTCACAACAGATCTCATTATAACACAAACCAAGTTTTTAATTTCACAATCAGTGACTTTCCAGTCATTCTGGTCTGTGGACTTCCCGAGACCAACAGTAACCCCACTGACAGATACAGAGTAACCCCACATTCAGCGGGATAAGGCATAGTTATTATCTACCAGCAATATTGACTTATTAGTACACAGGGGGGTTGGGTGAATCAGGCTGGAAGTCCGCTTTTAACCTTCTGCAAGGTCATGCCACCACATGCAAGTTGAATTCGGTGGTGTATACAGGTGTATGTGTGGCAAGTAAATTGGACCAGTCTTGCTTCAGCCAAAGAATCTATGCCTCGGTGCCAAGCCACCAACTTAATTCCACAACAGGTGAGCAGAAAGGAATCACTCGTATCATTTTACTGACTCGGAGCCGGCCAACCGGTTGCCTAACTCATTAGTGCCAAGCTGAGAAGTGCAAAGCTCCCAGTTTTTATGTCATTGGTGTGACGCGGTCGTGGATCGAACCCCGAGCGGACACTAACCGCTAGGCTACAGGGCGGCCCTGATATTAGTACATGGTATTGATCCAGTCATTTTATGGATACCTATGCTACATACCACGACCACCGCCTCCACCTCCGCCTTGAGGGCATTCCCGCGACATGTGACCTTCCTCTCCGCATTTGAAACAACCTGTAAAAAGAATTTAACGAACTCATCAAAGGGCGTTCTAAGTATGAAACACTACAACAAACACTGCCATATGAGTGGAGTTTATTGAAATAGATTACCTCCTGTGCGGTGCTGCTAAGCATCTCATATTATTTGTGTAAAGTACATCATATAAAGTACCTCATATCAGGTAGTGAGGCAGGTCTATTATGACAGTACACTACCATGGAAAGGAACAACTTCAAGCTTGCATGCCCTACCTCTGCCACGGCCACCACCACCGCCTCCACCCCCAGACGGACAATCTCTGGCCATGTGGCCATCTTCGCCACACTTGTAACAGCCCCCTGTTGACACGAAAGAAGAAATCATTGCAATCATTTGTAAACAATTGTGAAGAAAACATGCACAGCCTTTATACCCTGAAATACAAATCTAGGGGTGTATACATTTCTACGTGAGGATTGGAAGGTTAAATGCAGTTAAACATGTGGGTTTAAAAAAAGCTCATCCAGAAACCTGTTTTGGACACTCGATATGGGGGGAAAAAAGTGTCTAAATATCTAGAAATTATTAAAACACTGTTAATGAATCCTCCCTCCACCACCACCCAAGGCACATATATTTGACAATTTATAGATATGTGAAGATCGCTTCTGCTTATACTTACCACTCTTTCTGTCCCCATCACCACCACGACTGTTAAATCCTCCGCCCCTGACGAAAGGCAACACAATCAGTCATAACTTAATATCATTCTCTGCCACTGAAAACAGTGTCATAGAAGTTGACACAGCATTCTAGTAATTTAATCCAGTACAGAATTTGGGTACCACAGCAGTAAGGCAAAGATAAAACATTAATGGTATTCAAAACGATCTCTTCCCATTACAAGTCTACAGTTAACAGGGTTACAGCAACAACAATGGCAATTCATTGTGGAACAAATTCAATTTCAAATACTTTTAAAAGAGTTATCCCACAATCCCCACATGTGCCCGAAACAATAAAGTCTACAGGTAATTGGTTACCTTGGGACATCATCGTTCTGGCCTCCAAATCCACCTGGAAGATGACCATTCAAGATATCAAAATACTTTACTTATGATACAGTATCAAATCATATTTAATAGCATTTATAACAGCACCATCTATCATACAAAGAACAACACTAAGCAATGTCAGGTTACAGGTACCTGCTTGTCCTGGCGTAAGTTGCCTCATTTAAAATTGGTAGTTTGTAGGGCATTTCAAAACTGCTAAAAACATCCACCTACTTCGGCCACCTCCGAAACCCCCACGGCCTCCGCCTCGACCCCCGCCAAAGCCGCCTCCACCCCCACCGCTTGATCCCTCATCCCAACCATCATCTGAGGTCTTGTTTGCAAAGCTGCCGCCACCCCCGAATCCTCCACGGCCACCTCCTCTTCCTCCTCTACCACTGCCAAAGCCACCTCCACTGCTGCTGCTGCCTTCATCCCAGGCTTCGCTATTGTTGCTTGCAGATTGGTTAAATCCCCCGCCAGATGATCTGCTGCCAAATCCTCTGCCAGATGGCTTGCCGCCGAATCCTGTTGTACTGCCTGTGGATGGGCTTTCATCCCAGTCGTCTCCTCCACCACCACCACCGCCGCCGCCACCAAATCCACTGCCTGACCTGCTACCAAAGCCAGTGCTGGCTGTGCCATTCATGCCTGGGTTGTTATTGTCATCACCGTTTTTAGCACCTGGATGGAAAACACACCGATTTACCATGATAACCTTAAGCCAAACAGTAACAGGTACATATGTAAACCCTTTGTAAAGACGTAAGCAGAAATTGAATAAATTTAAATGATTTGATAAAATAATATCTGAAATGATTATTAATAAAACCTTATGTATACAGCTTTTGAAGTTCTCATCCCCGAGAGCGTTGGGAGCGACTATAGATGCTCTTTTCCAACGTTTTAATAAGTTGATCACCACATAGAATAAATCATACTGTAGAAATACATGTTCTTAGCAATAAATGTTCTGCAATAACATGTAGTTCATTTATAGCTCTCCTTGACTATGTCGCCAGAGCTCATGAAATCAAAATTCGCCTGTCCGTCTGTGGCACCTATTATCTCTGAACTTATGTCACGGATTTCTTTCAAATTTTATTTCTTGGTTGCCCTGGGCCATATATGCCCAGATGTTTATTGAATTTTCGATAAAAAAAAAACGCAACATTTTCTGATGTTTACAAATATTTTTCGTTTTCGTTACCATGGGACCCTATGGGAGCAAAATCTTCAAAACGCTACTCCTCCCTCAAATAGCTTTTGAATCTTGTCAACTTTTTCTAAAATTTCTTCTCAGTGGTCCTCACAAAAGTACTGTTTTGGATTTTTTTAAATTTTGAGTTTACGATTTTTCACAATTTTTCGTTTCCATTAACATGAGACTCTATGGGAGCCAAACCTTCAAAACGCTACTCCCTGAAATGACTTTTGAATCCTTTGAAAGTTTTTCTGAATATTCTTCTCATTATTGGTCCTCACAAAAGTTCTGTTTTGAATATTTGAAATTTTTAGTTTTTTATTTTTCAGGATTTTTTTTTTTTTTTTTCGTTTTCGTTAACATGGGGCCATATGTGAGCCAAAACTTCAAACCGCTACTCCTCCCTCAAAACACTATTGGATCTTTTCAACCTTTTCCTAAATTTTCTTCTCAGTGGTCCTCACAAAAGTACTGCTTTAGATTTTTGAAATTTCGACTTTTCTGATTTTTAACAATTTTTAAAAATTCACCATTGTACCTTATGGGGAAACCAAAAACCTCAAGCACGCTTGAGGCCTCTAGTTTATTTGCTGCCACAATGCTATTGGCTTAACTCTGGACCCTGTATTGATTACTGCATAGAAGTAAACCTCAGGGACAGAAGCGGTCATGCAACTGCTAAAGCCATCGCAATCATAGCATGATTGGCGATATCAGCCACTAAAATGAACTTATTAACATGATTAAGTCATGTAACAAATTGTAGTCTAGTCTGTTAATAAATACGGATGACAAAGTACTTGCATGTGATACTAATAGTATTGTGACAAACATGAAGTTTTTACATGAGCATGTCTTATGATGGGCATTGCATCATGCATCAAAGCAAGGCACTTGGTCACTGATTTGACTTTAACCCCTTGAATTATATTACTACTATATTTATTTTCTTGCTTTACAACAAAAAAATTTATATGCCATGGTTACGAACATAAAATGCTGTCCTTTATATGATCATTCAGCTGACAAAACGAAGACTAGTGTTTGTAGATTTTTCAGTATCAGTATAGTGTTACAATGTACAGCTTGTGTTAAACTTTAATCAGAAGGAAATAAACTTGAATCACTAATATGTGAGCAAATATTTGACTGATCATGGTACATCCACACAGTGCACTGCATTTGTGAAACTGGTATGAAACTGGCAGTGTCAAACTGCAAACCTGCCTGACCTGCCATGACTTCCTTGTATGAGAATGTGTAGATAGGCCTGTTCTCACTATGAAAACCAGTAGCTGTTGCTGTGAGATTTCATAGCCTTTTCCCTAAAAATTTTATTATTTATTATGCAGCTGCTTTTCACTGGCACAGTAACATAGTCACTAGCTATAACATTCAACAGGTGCATTCATGATTTTCATTAATGTTTTTTTTTTTTTGACGCTATGGGGATTTACCTGAAAAGGACATCTTGAGGAGTTAGTTTAGAAACAACAATAGTAGCTAAAGGGTTAATATAAAAAGTTCTCAAAGTCCAGCAATAGATGAGCCCCAGCAACTACCTATTCTAGATTAGCAACAGAACAACTTCATTTTCATCTAACTAAAAAAGTAAAATGCCAGGCCACCAATACTATAAAGCAAGTCCCTGAAACATCAAAATTTTGCTCTTGCTCCAAAACTTGCAGAAAAGACAAGATTCCTGGCAGGACAATGAGACCTAAAAGCGTTAAAGCGGCACTAAGAATAACAATGAAATCTTGTGAAAATGGTATAAAAATTACGACCTCTGATGATTGATATACCAGGTGTAGGGAATACCAGGAAAATCGAATCTCACAAGTCCCACAAGTCCAGCTTGATACAACACTCATTCAAGGGACTGGGTGATGCAGCTGGGGCAGTAACCATGGTTACATAGGGCCCCAAATGGCATTTTTTGGCCATAAACTCTGGAGTTGACCTTGTGTGCTGCATGATCACTGACTGGGGAATGATACTGGAGCCATGCTGAGCAATGCCATACTAAAAGTATATCACCTTGAATGGGCAAGGTCCCTCTGATCTTCCCAAGACCCCACAGCGGGGGATCGGGATCGACTGAACACCAAGGTCCTGGTCATACATCTCCGTTTCAGGCAGCAATAAAATTACCTGCAGTGCCACAGGATAGCCTGACATTGGGCAATGGACCAGGCTGACCAGTTTTGTGAGATCACATGGAATTGTTAAAAGTGGTGTGGTACACTTAATATCCAGTCCCCCCAGCCAGTGCAGTCAACATGGTCAATACGTGTTCTTCTGAAATAAGATAGCGTCAAATACTGCATAAAAACAGCAGTGATCTGTTATAAATGTTTCTAGTCCCATTCATGGAAAGGCATGACTCAGCCAATTAACAGAAGCCACATCATGGTGAAAACAAAGGCAAGCTGTACTTGGCAAAAGGGTCAAAGTGCCCATACAAAGGACAGTGTGGCATGAGGGACAGGGGGCAACAAATCCAGGATGATGCCTGATATTATTACTACCCTTGAAAAAAAGTCTATAACAAGGGGACTGATAAAGTCCTTGATGCTATCTAATTGTCATTGACCTGACTACTTGCCAGGAACCCAACACAAGTTACAGTCAATTTACAGTTAATTTACAGTCCGCTCTGGATTAGCTGCCATGCCTGCTTACATGTACAAGGCCATTACAATTTGTGTTGCTATAAAACTAACTTTGTTACTACCGGTAGTTTCCTATGAATACTTAATGTGTTACAGTGGCACTTACTGCTCACGATTATTATGTGTATCAACGTGCTGCCTTGTAGAAGTCGAAATAAACACATACATGCACAATTATACATAAAAGACTCTTGATGAAATCTGATCATGGAAACTGTAGACCTGCACTGAACATAATAGATCGATCATCAGATCACAGTCAAGACATAACAATTTTAAGACCTTGGGACCAACAAGTTGAACAAGGCATTAACAGAATGATCTATGAAACACTTGCAAAATTCAAAGCTTTTAATGTGGGATGGATGGATGAATCAGGCTTATAGTCGGCTTTCAACCACTCATGGTCATATCACCGACTGCAAGTTGTTGGTGTGTATGTACTGGACCCGTCTTGTACTAGTC